>Ga0255420_10001_pt1 | contig 84635 bp, 91 predicted proteins | sample ANMaggSeSYBR02I3_FD_182630 | JGI IMG/M metagenome (GOLD analysis project Ga0255420, IMG submission 182630) | Sediment cell enrichment communities from methane seep in Santa Monica Basin, California, United Staets - ANME aggregate JGI... | ecosystem: Environmental > Aquatic > Marine > Cold seeps >...
CTGGATTACTTCGATCTGGACTGAATACGGATTTCGCTGTCTGCAATATAGCATTGTATACGAATGGTGGACAGTCATATCCTTGTTCGACCATATTGATGAACATTTGATCAAGCGTCTTGGCATTTAATCTCTCAAATGTGTTAATACTACTCCGCAAGTATAATTTGGAACTCTATATGACTGCCACAGAGCTCACAGAGAGCACAGAGAGCACAGAGAGCACAGAGAGGGGAGTTTGGGGCGGAAAAAGCTTCTCTGTGTTCTCCGTGGTTAATCTTCTTTGCCATGATCCATTTATCACACTTGATCAGAATAAATTAAAAAGTCTTATAATACTTATAGGTAGTATTTTATGAGGATTCAAAAAATATCCTTTTTTTGGAATGCAAATGACAGAACATGATAACCGGTATTGACGTATTTATCGCCCTACTGGATAAATCCGGCTCAGTGGATTGGAACATCAATGACAGAACCGACCACTTTGCCGTAATATCAAAATCAGGTTATACAAAAAAAGCAGAAGAGTTCGCCGTGCAGAACAACTTCATGCTCTATGCTGCAATACATTAAAAGAACCCTTCCTCACCCGTGATAATACGTTGGCTCTTCAGGCTTCTTCTGCTTACCCTGGAAATTAATAGCAGGCAGTGGCACAGCAGGCGGCAACCCCAGCGTCTTGGATATAGTCAGCGCCATAGGTGCCAGGTTACTTACCATAGTATTAGCTACTTCGTTTTGCACCGCAGGTGGCGCAGACCCGGCAGTCCACTGTTTATGCAGTGCTTCCAGATCAGCATCCTGGAAATAATCCGTAGAACCTTCAAACCTGATATAGCCAATATTTGGGTTAAGGTAATTGATAGACAGGGCATACTCCAGCCTGATTACCTGTTTTTCTCCAAAAGGAGTATTCTGTACCACAAGTGTGGGATTCCTTATATTAATATCAAAATTAATGTTAATGCTTTTTTGATGCTTTGCACCTTCGGGACCTATAAACGACTTTGATTCGATATTTTTAACCTGAAAACCAATAATCATCTGATTCACCATATAACATAAAGAGTATAAGAATAATAAAATCTTGGGTTTGCACTCAAGGATAAAAACTGAAGGGTATGAATACCCCCGTAATAATCCCTGTGGAAAAAAGATTAATTAACTATGAAGTCAGCACAATCTCAATACTTATATCTTTCGGGACCTGTAACCGCATAAGCTGTCTCAATGCCCGCTCGTCTGCATCCAGGTCAATAAGCCGTTTATGTACACGCATCTCCCAGTGGTCCCATGTAGCTGTCCCCTCACCATCAGGACTTTTCAGGGATGGTACCACCAGTTTCTTTGTAGGCATTGGTATGGGACCTGAAATATTGACCCCGGTCTTCTCTGCTATGCTCTTCACCTGATTGCACAGGGTGTCAAGTGTTGAAGTACTTGTCCCTGATAATCGTATCCTTGCTTTTTGTACCATTAAAAAAACTCCAAAAAAAAGAGGAGAGTGAGGCTTATGGCCTCGCCTTAATACTAATGACCATTCCAGCGGCCACAGTTTGACCCATATCACGAATAGCAAAGCGTCCCATCTGCGGGATCTCTTTTACATTCTCTATAACAAGGGGTCTGGTAGGCCTCACAGTCACGATTGCCGCATCGCCCGCCTTAATGAAAGTCGGGTTCTCTTCCTTCATCTCACCAGTCTTTGGATCAAGTTTCTTGTCCAGTGACATAAGTGTACAGGCTGTCTGGGCTGTATGACAGTGGAACACAGGTGTATATCCTGCTGAAATAGCTGACGGGTGCTGAAGCACCACGATCTGTGCAGTAAACTCTTCTGCTACTGTTGGTGGTTTGCTTGCATGTCCACACACATCGCCCCTTCTGACATCGTTCTTTCCGATACCCCTGACGTTCCATCCGATATTATCACCGGGAACTGCCTCAGGTTGTTCTTCATGATGCATCTCAATGGACTTGACCTCGCCTGAAGCACCACCTGGCTGGAAGATAACATCTTCACCTTTTTTCATGATACCGGTCTCAACACGTCCTACAGGTACAGTACCTATACCGCTGATGGTATATGCATCCTGTACAGGAATACGCAGCGGCAGTTTGGTGGGTTTTTCAGGTTCCTTGAGTTCATCAAGAGCTTCCAGAATTGTCGGGCCATTATACCATTTAGTATTCTCGCTCTTTTTGGCAATGTTATCGCCCTCAAAAGCCGATGTGGGGATGAAATTCATTTCAGCAGGCTTGAATCCTACGATCTTCAGCAGTGCACTGACATCTTCCTTGGCCTTGTTATATTTAGCCTCATCATAGTTGATTTCGTCCATCTTATTAATCGCAATGATCAGCTGGGTGATACCCAGTGTCCTGGACAGGAACACATGTTCCTTTGTCTGTGCCTGTACACTGTCCTTACCTGATACCACCAGAATAGCGGCATCAGCCTGGGATGCGCCTGTTATCATGTTCTTGACAAAGTCACGGTGACCGGGACAGTCCACCACTGTAAAATAATACTTATCAGTATCAAACCGCTGGTGTGCGATATCAATGGTGATACCCCTTTCCCGCTCTTCCTTGAGTGAGTCCATAACCCATGCAAAAGCGAAGGATTCCTTTCCTTTTGCCTTTGCTTCTTCCCTATACTTCTCAATAACATGTGCCTCTACGGCCCCTGTATCATACATCAATCGACCCACAAGGGTTGATTTACCATGGTCGATATGACCGATAACAGCCAGATTCATATGTGGTTTCTCTGCCATACTTAATCCTCCAATCTTTATTTTATTATTGTAGATTTAATGTCTCTATAGATTTTACTGCTTTTAAACTTTGTGTCAATTGCAGCTTGATTCCATTTGCTTTTCAATGCCCAGTTACTGACCTACAAAATCACTGGCTTTGGGTATTTCAGATTTCAATCCCTTTCGCTGGCGTATCTCTAACACTATTTCTTTCAGCAAGCTTGCCGGTAATGTCTCGAATCCTGCGAACTCGGTACTCCACATGGCACGACCCTCGGTGGCAGACCTGATATCGCCTGCAAACCCAAAGAGTTCAGCCACCGGAGCCTTGCTCTCGATGATGGTCATGTCCCCTTCCTGGGACATATTGCTAATAATACCCCTTCGCCCCTGAATCTCTGAAGTGGCCCCACCCATATTATTCTGTGGAGTCTGGATGTATACCTTCTGGTACGGCTCCAGTAATGTATCATCAGCCATGAGCATAGCAGCCTGTATGGCCTGCCTTGACGCAGGTATAACCTGGGCCGGACCCCTATGTACTGCATCCTCGTGCAGCTTTGCATCTACGAGCGTGACCCTAATCGCCTGGCAGGGTTCCCTTGTGAGCGGGCCGGCTTTCATAACCTCTTCAAACCCATCGATGATCAGTTCCATGGTCTCGTTCAGGTACTGGATACCTTTGGTCGTGTCGATGAGAATATTTGATTCAAAAATATGGGTAACGCCTTTTGCTTCACTCTTTTCAAGCCCTGCCTCCATAAACTTCCCACGCCGCTCCAGTTCAGGCATACGCATGGATACCTCACCGGATTTAATAAGGTCCACGATATTGCTGTCCAGGGGCTCCACTTCAATATAGAACCTGTTGTGACGGTTCGGACTCTTACCCTCCACCGGACCGGCATGTTTCTGGATCGTTTCCCTGTAAACCACAATAGGCGGACTGGTAGTGATCTCCACACCCTTATCACGCTCGATCCTGTGGCCTATGACCTCAAGATGGAGTTCACCCATACCTGACATCAGGTGCTCACCAGTCTCTTCATCGATAGTAACTTTTAGGGTATTATCCTCCTTTGCCACTTGCCGCAGCACCTCAACCAGCTTAGGCAGGTCCTTCATGTGCTTGGCTTCCACAGCCACTGTAACCACAGGTTCACTGGCATGTTGGATGGCCTCAAAAGGTATCATGTCATCCATGGACGATACCGTAGCACCAACATATGCATCCTTCAGGCCAGTGACTGCTGCAATATTACCGGCAGGGATCTGTTCCACTTCCAGCCTTTCCGGGCCCATGAAAATCCCCACTTGCTGCAGCCTGTTCGTCTTTACAGAGCCTGATACGTTAAGTTCCATACCTCTTTTCAGTGTACCGCTGAACAACCTGCCAGTGGCCACTTCGCCTGCATGGGGGTCCAATGAGATATTTGTGACCATTAATGCCACATCACCGTCACGGTTGGCATTTAGCATATCCTTACCTTCCGTGGATTCCTTATCGCCATGCCATATCACATTCACCCTGTCCGCCTGGGCAGTAAGGGGATTGGGCAGGAACCGTATGATCATATCATTTAAAACCTCATGGAGAGGGCATTTCTCTGCCAGTTCATTTTGTTTCTCATCCTTGCAGTAATTGTAAACATCATTGAACCCGATACCTGATTTTTTCATGAACGGTACGCTTATGGCCCAGTTATACAGGGCAGAACCAAAGGCTACAGTGCCGCCGGCAGCATCCACACGCCATCCTGCCTTGTATTTCTCTTCGTTCATGCCCTTGATGAGCTTATTCACATGATCGATGACCTTACCCAGCCTGATCTGCATCTCCTGGGAGTCTACTTGCAACTCATTTATCAGCCTGTCCACTTTGTTTATAAACAGTACCGGCCTCACATGTTCCTTTAATGCCTGCCTGAGCACGGTCTCTGTCTGTGGCATGGTACCTTCCACTGCATCCACAACTACCACAGCACCATCTACGGCCCTCATGGCCCTGGTCACGTCACCGCCGAAATCCACATGGCCCGGCGTATCAATAAGATTGATCAGGTATTCGTCACCCTCGAACTCATGTACCATTGAAACACAGGCAGAGTCAATAGTGATACCCCGCTCCTGCTCTTCCTCATCTGAATCTGTGAACAACTGCTTGCCTGCCAGTTCCTTTGAGATCATACCGGCACCGGCAAGGATATTATCTGTAAGAGTTGTCTTTCCATGATCGATGTGTGCAACTATTCCGATATTCCTGACATTCTTAGGTTCATTCATAAGCACAGTCACGCGCTCAACCATCTTTTTCCTTCGTCCCATATCTAATTCCTCAATAAATTCTAGTATCTGATTATTAATTATCTGGTTTTTAAGTATCCGTATTAATAAAAAAAAGATTCCGTCCTTGAAAATAAAAAAAATGATTGCGGCAAAGCCGCAATATTATAGATTACCTTGCAGCCTTTGCTACCCGTTCCTTTCCTTCCTTCTTGTTAATAGAATAGGACTTGACATCGTAGTTTGCGGCTGCTATTATCTCATTTGCCAGGGCTTCCTCAATAGGCCGCCTTTTCTTAAATGAAGACTTGTACGCTCCTGCAGCCACAAGCCGCAGTGCAGTATCCACCCTGCGCTGGGGTGCACTGTCCACAGCCTTTGGTACAGCGATCCCCCCGTACTTCAACCTGACCGTTTCCTCCCTGGGTCCGGCATTAATGATAGCATTGACCAGTATTTGGATCGGATTTTCCTTGGTCTTTTTATTAATTATCTCAAAAGATTCCTTAACGATCCTGTAGGTGGTCATCTTCTTACCTGTGTTGTTCTCAGACTGCATCATCTTGTTGATAAGTCTCTCAACAATATGCTGGTTGGACTTATTGAACTGCTGTCTGGCGTGTTTTCCTCCGGAATAAGGCAGCATAACAGGCTTTAAGTTGATATATCTCTCAACGCTAATATCATCGACCTGAACTTCTGTAGTATCCCATTTATCGAAAATCTTGTTCATACACCTACCTCACTGGCTTCTCTTTGCGCCCGATCACCATCTCGTTGAGACTCATGTCGTTCACTGCGGTTACCTTGAACCTTACACCGGGAATGTCACCCTTTGCACCGCCCATGCGGCCGCCGATACGTTCCACGGTCACTTCATCATGTTCATCTATGAAATTGATAGCACCATCACCAGGACAAAAAGCAGTAACCTGCCGTCCGTTCTTGATCAACTGTATCCTTACACATTTCCTAATGGCAGAGTTGGGCTGTTTTGCCTCTACACCAACTTTCTCAAGTACAATACCCCTTCCCTGTGGAGCGCCTCCAAGGGGATCTGCCTTTACATTAAGCTTCAGGGCGCGCCTGAGGTATTTCCTGTCGCTCCACCTGAAATTTTCCCGGTCATCTTTTAGTTTACGGGCAGCATATTTTCCATTTCCCATATTATGATACTTCCTGTGAAATTAATTATCTGGAATTCTTGCAGGCTACTGGATTGTCACATCATCTATATCATGATGTCGTTTGGCAAGAACCTTCACTTTTTCAATGTTCTTTCCGTTTCGCCCTATGGCAAGACCCTTCTCTTTAGTTTTTACTTCTACATAAGCTATACGTTTGTCACCCTTATATCCGATCTTTACGTTATTGGCATTGGCAGGCTGGAGCAGGTTCTGTATAAAAATAACAGGGTCGTCGTTATACTCCACCACTTCAACGTGGCGCCCAATACTTTTTACAAGCTTGTTAACATGCTCACCGTTCTTACCTATGGCCATGCCCATATCCCCCGTTTTAACAACAAATATTACCCTGTTGTTATCATCATCCAGGAGACAATCCCTTGCAGTAGCTCCGGTGGTACTCTCGAATAATGCTATATAGCGAATTCCATCAGTGGAGAGTTTAACTTCGCTCAATTATACACCCTTTTATCCTTTTATTATTCCTAATATTTTCGATTCCCCTGGATCCTCCACAGCCATTGCCGCAACAGCGAACGGTTTGCTGCAGATCGTACCCAGTTCGACGCCAATGCCTGGAAAGTCGATCACAGGAACTTTCCCTGTAACCCTGTCCCGTACGTCAGCAGGACAGTTTGACGCAAGCACTACAGCCTTGGCCTGGTAATTATCCACAACCTTCACTGTTTGCCTTGATCCGATCGATACCTTTCCGGTCTGGACTGCGATTCTCAGTATTTTATTAAGGTCTAAATCCATGAATATCATCCTGTATGATTTTTTTTATCTACTGGGTCTTATTATTTAAGTTCTTTTTGCTGCCAAGAGTTTGACATGCCCGGTCCCGAGTTGAATTGGCTGTCCCACAATAACATTCTCTGTCACACCCCTCAGTTCGTCAATATCCCCCCTCGTACCTGCATCCAGCAGGTGGTTCACTGTGACCTCGAAAGCCGCCCGTGCAAGCACACTGGCCTTCTCACCCGAAATGCCGTGCCTGCCAATAGCCTTCACTTCCCCGTCAACGGTCATGATATCAGCCACCAGCATGATATGCCGTACATCAACTGACAGCCCCTGTTCACGAAGTGTGTCTGTAGCTTCTTTTATTATACTATTCCTGGCAGCCTCGATACCGAACACTTCATAGATCTCATTGATATTATTAGTGGTGGACCGGGTCATATCCACACCATCCAGGTCACCAATGTGTTTCAGCGACGATCCTTCAGTATACAGTACATATTCGTCAATGGTATCCTCTTTCCTGATGACCACACGTTTGATATCACTTATTCCCTTAAGGGTCACGTTCTCAATATTCTTGCCAAGCTGGAGCAGTTCCCTGTACGACTCATTCTCCGGATGTACCGTAAGCACATTACCATCTATCAGTACGGCTAATCCCAATTCGTCCTCCAGTTTCCCTGCCACTTCTTCTGGTGTGATCTCACGCTGGTTGATCACTTTCTCATTGAGTTCGATAATCAATGCCATTTCTGTGATATCTGTAGACAAGCTGCCCAGGTGACTGATATGGGTGGCCTCTATATTCCATGCCAGTTTACGGGCCATATCCCGGTCATGGGCATAATCCTCTGTCAAGTAGACCGACATCATGGGCGTAGACGGGTTCTTCCTGGCATCCACGATCTCGATCAGCCTGGGCAGGCCCAGTGTAACGTTGATCTCAGCCACACCCGCATAGTGGAATGTTCGCATGGTCATCTGGGTACCAGGTTCACCAATACTCTGGGCCGAGACCACACCGGCAGCTTCACACGGCTCAATACGGGCGTATTCATAACCTTCAATAACCCGCTTTATGATATCCTCAAGCTGCTTTTTGGTCACTTTTGTCTCTTCAAGCTCTTTATGAAGAGTATCAAGGATGTTCTTTGGCAGTTGCAGGTTCTTGGTCATCTCTTCAATGGTCTTCTGGCTCACTGCCATTATTCTACCTCCTTTGAAGTAACAGATTCTATTATCCACTTTATGGCCTGTGGCTTGCTGAATTCACTTTTCATTGGGTCTATACCATCTTCACCATACCTGAACTGGACAACCATGCCCCTGGTATCCTTCACAGTCCCATCATACTGGACCTCCAGGTCCTGGAGCGCATTAACCAACCTGCGCTGAAGGTAACCGCTCTGGGATGTCCTGACAGCTGTATCCACCAGACCTTCCCTGCCACCAATGGCATGGAAAAAGTATTCGGTAGGCGAGAGACCGCTCTTATAACTGTTCTTCACAAACCCGTGAGCTGCCGCACCCAGGTCACCGGTATGGAAATTGGAAAGTGTCCTGCCTGCATAACCCCGTTTGATACGCTCACCCCTCACAGCCTGCTGGCCCACGCATCCCGCCATCTGAGTCAGGTTCAACATAGAACCCCTGGCACCTGAAACTGCCATAACCACAGCGGCATTTTCCAGGCCAAGGTATTTGCCGGCAATATTACCAGTTGAATCCCTTGCCTTGCCAAGCTCCTGCATGATCTTCAGTTCCAGTGTCTCATCCACGGTCCTGCCTGGCAGAGGTTCAAGGTTTCCTTCATTATAAACTAAAATCAGGTTCATGACCCTATCCTCAGCTTCGTTCAGCAGTTCAGATATCTGGATACTGGCCTCATCTGGTATATCCTCATCATTGATCCCGAAACTGAAACCGTAATGCATAACACCCTTTATTCCAAGCATGGTAGCATCATTGATGAATTGCAGTCCCCTGGCCGAACCATAATCCTTGATGATCTTGTCAACTATCAATCCCTTGAATGCGCCCACGGCTTTTTCTTCAATAGTACCGCTCAATAACTGGCCGTCCTTAACAAGCACATAGGCGTCCAGCTCACATTTTTCCTCTTTACAGGTATCACAATTCTCGCATATCCCTGCCTTGTATGCCATGTTCAATCCAGACGGCAGAATATGGCTGACTGCCTGTTTTCCAGTCCAGTAAGGCTTGCCATCCACTTCACCTGCCGGTTCAGATAACTCTTCTATCTTGGTTTTGCTGAGCATGTCCAGTATTTCACTCTTACTGAGTCTGCTGTCTCCCCTGGTCAGCAGGTACATACCAGAGATGTGGTCATGTATTCCGCCAATGATGGGACCGCCGAACCTGGGAGACAGGATATTTTCCTGTACATGTATAAGTATCATTGCCTCTGCCCTTGCCTCTTCGGTCTGGAGCACATGCATGTTCATCTCATCACCGTCAAAGTCAGCATTGTAGGGCGGACATACGGCAGGATTCAACCTGAAAGTCTTGTGGGGCAGTACCTTGACATTATGTGCCATGATACTCATCCTGTGTAATGAAGGCTGCCTGTTAAATAACACAATATCCCCGTTCTTCAATTGCCTGTCAATCTTCCATCCTAACTCAACAGTCTCTGCCATTTCCTCGCAATTACTGTCAGTGACCTTGATCCTGCGCCTGTCACTGCGCTCGATATAATTGGCACCGGGATGGTTGTCAGGCCCCCGCCTGATATATTCACGCACCTCTTCGATATTACGCTTTGTTACGTAGACAGGTATGGTCATTTCCATGGCAATGGATAGTGGCACACCCACTTCGCTGACACTCAGGTTGGGGTCAGGTGAAATGACGGTCCTTGCACTGAAATTTACCCTCTTACCTGACAAACTCCCCCTGAACCTGCCTTCCTTGCCTTTCAATCTCTGGGACAGGGTCTTAAGCGGCCTTCCTGAACGGTGCCTGGCAGGGGGTACGCCTGATACTGCATTATCCATGAACGTTGTCACATGGTACTGCAGCAGTTCCCATAGGTCCTCGATAATAAGCTGGGGTGCACCAGCTTCACGGTTCTCCTGGAACCTCTGGTTGATCCTGATAATATCCACCAGTTTATGGGTGAGGTCATCCTCGCTCCTCTGCCCGCTCTCAAGCGTTATACTGGGACGCATGGTCACTGGCGGTACCGGCAGTACAGTCAATATTACCCATTCGGGCCTGGCGTTATTGGGATCCATGCCAATGACTTCGATATCCTCGTTGGTTATTTTCTCCAGCCTCACCCTTATATCAGAAGGCATTAGTTTATGATCGTGATCTCCCATCTTCTCGACATATGTAGATGGTTTTTCCACCTTGATATCAAGCTGCCCTGCACCACAATACATGCAGGTCTTGGGCTTCCTTGCCTCTTTGAATACCTCTTTGGTGATATCCTCTATTGGCTGCCCCATCTTTCTCATTGTCCTGATCTGTTCAAGGTATTTCTTTTTCTGGTTAGAATCCAGAAGCAGTGCACTACATTCCCTGCATGTGGCCCTTAATACCTTGCGTATCAATTTTGCAAAACCTACATGGATAACGGGTGCGATGAGTTCTACATGTCCAAAATGACCAGGACACTCGCCTGCCCTGCCTCCGCAGGTCTTGCAGCGAAGACCGGGGTCGATAACACCCATTCGGGGGTCCATCAAACCCATTTCTATTGGGAAACCGTCGTCATCATAAGTATCTGCGGTAATTACACGGGTCACACTCATCTTCCTGTACTCTTTGGGTGATATTAGCCCGAACCTGATTTCTTTTATACGCTTTGGAACTGTTTTAATCATCTAATCACCTCTAAACCGCATCCTCCAGAATAAGCCTGGGGGCAACACCAAGTGACTTGATCTCATCCAGCAGTAACTTGAATGCATAGCTCATCTCAACAGTATATATTCCAGTCTCTGCTCCGCAGTTGGGACAGAACACCATGTTCCTTCTCTTGTCATGGGTAGCTACCATACCACAATGGGAACAAACAAGTTGGTCCACCTTATCTGATTCATCCAGCAATCTTTCTTTCAGGGTAAGGGATGCACCGTGCCCGATAAGCACATCTCGTTCCATCTCGCCGAACCTGAGACCGCCTTCCCTGGCCCTGCCTTCCGTGGGCTGCCTGGTAAGCACCTGCACCGGACCCCTGCTCCTGGCATGGATCTTTGATGAGACCATATGATAGAGCTTCTGGTAAAGGATCACGCCAATGAACACGTCAGCTTCGATCTTCTTTCCTGTTTTACCATCATAGAATACTTCTTTGCCTGTATGGGAATAACCCGCACGTTTCAGGTCAAGCCTCAGGTCATCTTCGGATTCCCCTGAGAATGGAGTGGCGTTGATACGCCTGCCTTCAAGACTGCCCACCTTGCCTCCGATCATCTCAAGTACATGTGCCACAGTCATCCTTGAGGGGATAGCATGGGGATTGATCACAAGGTCGGGGACCATCCCTGATTCCGTGAATGGCATATCTTCAAATGGCTGTATCAGTCCAAGCACACCTTTCTGTCCGTGCCTTGATGCGAACTTATCACCTAGTTCCGGGATTCTCTGGTCCCGTACCCTGACCTTTGCCAGCCGGGCCCCGTTTACGCTCTCAGTAAGAATAACTGCATCCACAATGCCCATTTCATTTGAACGCATGGTTACGCTGGACTCGCGTCTCTGCTGGGGACTAAGACCCAGTTCAGTGGGCTCTTCAAGGAACCTGGGTGGACTGGTCTTCCCGATAAGTACATCATTGTGATCTACAATGACCTCAGGATTGACAATACCATCCTCATCCAATTGGGAATACACTTCTGGTCCGCGTGCTCCCCTTACTTCCTGGTCAGGAATCTCGAACTTATCCTCCTGCCCTCCGGGATAGCGCCTCTCCTCACCTCCAAGAGTTCTGAAGAAATGACTTCTTCCAAGACCACGTTCTATACTACCCTTATTAACGACCAGGGCATCCTCAATATTATATCCTTCATAAGAAAGTACAGCAACAACAAAGTTCTGGCCTGCTGCCCTTTCATCGAACCCTATCACATCCGAGGTCTGGGTGTGCACCATTGCTTTTTGGGGATAATGCATTAAATGTCCCCTGGTATCGGGTCGTAATCTCAAGTTTGCTACCGGCACTCCGAGGCATTGCTTAACCATACCTGCACCCATAGTGTTCCTGGGTGAAGCATTGTGCTCAGGGAACGGGATCATGCCGGTACAGATACCAAGTATAAGGGATGGATCGATCTCAAGATGAGTATGTTCCGGTGTAATATCGGCTTCATTCACGGCAACAAAACAGTTCTCTTCCTCCTCGGCATCAAGATATTCAATTAATCCCATCTTAACCAGGCCATCGAACTCGATCTCCTTGTTCTTTAGTAGCTCTATATGTTCCTCTGTTAACAGGGATTTTCCGTTCTCAACAATAATAACCGGTCTTCTGGCTCTGCCATCATCACTATTTATAATTATTTCGTGAGTTTTTGGGTGGAAGGTCACATTTACCTGTATGGGTATTGTACCTGCCCTGCGCATCTGCTTGACATTGCTGACCAGTTCTTCAGGATTGTCATGATTACCAAGTAGTTCCCCGTTTAAGAATACTCTTGTTTTATTCAAAGGATTCACGCCCCTTCGTTATACTCAACTTCCTCTTCCATAGCTTCAAGCTCAGTGGCATAAGTGTCATATGTCTCTTCCAGATTCATGGTATGTGGTGCCACATGTACCACATTCAGGTTATACAGTGTCTGTTTCAACCCATTTACATCAAACACATCGGTCGATACCTCTACCATTTGGGCAAAGTTCTTCACCAGCCCGCAGTTAGGTCCTTCAGGCGTTTCCGATGGACATATGCGGCCCCACTGGGTGGGATGAAGGTCCCTTGCCTCGAAATGGGGCTGTGCCCTGGAAAGGGGAGATATCACCCTGCGAAGGTGTGAAAGGGATGCCATGTAATCTATACGGTCCAGGAGTTGGGATACGCCTGCCCTGCCTCCGACCCAGTTACCAGTGGCCAGCGGGTGGCCCAGTCTCTCTGTAAGTACATCAGCCCTGACCACAGTTATCACATTGAGGTCACGGTTACGCATATTTGCCCGCTCAAGCTGGTACTTTACATCCCTTGCCAGCCTGTTGAAAGATACCCTGAACAGGTCTTCCATCAAATTTCCGCTAAGTTTGAGACGTTTATTGGAATAATGGTCCTTATCATCCGGACGTCTCCGTCCCAGTGCCAGTTCAAAGCAGGCCTCTGCCATCCGGCCCAGGTACTGGGCTTTCACGATCCTGTGCGTCTGGTCATTACCCAGGTGCGGCAGAAGGTACCTGTCGATCACATAATTTGCTCTTTTTATCTGGTATTCCCCTGTCTGGCCGGCGGCAACCCTGTTACCCACTTTTTCCATAGCCTCTTCACAGGTATGGGCTTCGGCTTCCTCCAGGTTTTCCATCATGAACTTCACTACTTCAGGGTCGAATGAGACTGTATTTACGATATCCTCATCAGTCTCAATTCCAAGGGCCCGCATTAATGTAACAAAAGCCAAACGTCCTGAAATGGACGGGAAACTTACTTCAATGATGGCCTTACGACCACGTTCGACAACGGCCAGTGCCCTGTATCCCCTACGTTCACTGAACACCTTTGCAACCTCGATCCTGTCACCGTAACGTTCCTCGAACTCCACCAGTATCTTATTAGGAGCCAGGTCTTCCAGGGTCATCAGGACCCTCTCAGTTCCGTTCACAATGAAATAGCCACCAGGGTCCAGCGGGTCCTCCCCCACCTCTATCATTTCATCATGGGTCATATCGACCAGATTGCAGCCTTTGCTCATCAGCATAATGGGAAGCTGACCGATAATAGCTTCCACTGGTTCATGTTCTGTATCCCCCTGGACGATGGTCATCTCAAGATGTATTGGGGCCGAGTATGTTATATCCCTTAATCTTGCATCATTTGGGTATAGCATATCCTGGGCACCGTCGGCTTCTTTTACCAAAGGATTGCCAACCCTGATCTCTCCGAGTTTCACATATGTATCTTCTATATCAGTCTCAATGACCCCTTGTTCATTGATGACCTTCTGCATTCCGTAATCCAAAAAATCATTGAATGATTCTATATGGTGTCGGACTATCTTATCCCGCGTAAAGTATGCCCGGGATAATATTTCTCTATTTAACACAGCTTTGCACCTTCCTGGTTTAAGTAAAACGGATTTTTAGACAGTTTGATGTTCATCTGTCCGGTTATTCAATTACCAGTCTGTAGAATTCGGCCTCTCCCGCAGTCTTGCTGGTTCGTATAATCTTGACTATATCGCCGACCTGGCCCCCAATTTCCAGGATCACCGGTTCCTTGACCTTTATTTTTGGCAATTGCTCTTTATCAATGTTATATTTTTTTAAAACCTGGCTTGCCTCATTCTCTGACAGTAATAGATGATGGGGCACTATATTATGATCTAATAAACTGAAACTTTTCGTACCTTTCATTACTTTATTCATCCCCTTAAATATCTGAAAAACGGGCTCGGAGGGATTTGAACCCCCGACCATCTGGTATCTTCCGATGCATGGATATTTTCCATACACCTTAAAAGCCAGGTGCTCTGCCTGTCTGAGCTACGAGCCCACCGATGGACAGCGGTAGCTATGTCTAAACCTCTTACAAAATTTAGGCACAAATTTTTTCTACCGAACAATTCTTCACCGATTTGGATATGGTACTTCAGGATGCTATGCAGGCGTACCGCTCCATTAAGGAATGCATTGGATTTAAACCTTTCCTTTGTTTGACATATTATGTATCTAACTTTTTAAACCTAAACTAACTTTATTAATGATAGTTAAATATTGCTATGACTGTTGAATATTTAACTTTATCCTTTGTTACTTATGTCCTCACTCTTTACACTTGAATTTTCAGGCATGGTGCTTTTAGGTATGGTGCCTTCTGGTTTGTTGCTTCCAACCAGCTTTTCGTGCTGGATTTTTTTCTTCTTCCTGTAATAGCTAAGAGGATGCCCAATATTCCTGCATATTTCATCTTTATTGTAACAGTTACCATAAGTTATCATGGTCGTGCACGATGGAGGTTTGTAGGAAGTGCCTGTCGAGCCCGCAATATGATCTACCTGGTAATGCGTCATCTCCTCATTGAAATCAGGTGAGACATTGAACATCTGTACTACCTGGTCCACAGACAGGCCAATGTTCAGTAAAAAGGATGTCAGGGCAAACCTGGCCGAATGGGCAAGGTTGACACCACCCTGGGCACTGGAAAGGAGATGTACGATACATGGAGGGAAATCCCCTGGCTCAACTTGGCCAAACCCCTCCTCATCAAACTCCTTCTTGATCTCTTCCAGGCAGGTCTTGATCTCTTTGATATCGTCGGCCATGGCCTGGCAGAACATATCGGGCACATCCAGTGGAAGTGCTTTCGAGATACGGACCCTGACGGCCTCCTGCAGCAGTCTGGCATACTGTTCCTTGGTGATGTTCACGTATCCGGATTCCAACCTGCGGTTCACCAGCTTCCATTTCAGCGCCCGCATTCCAGCGGCTCCCCTGATATAATCTGTAAAATGGATCCTGAAACCCTTATCTATAATACTGGCATTGATGTTGAAATCCCGGCCGATCTCAGTCAGGATATTATCATCTTCTTTTCCCATCCTGGAATTTGCAAACTTTGCCTCTGCAAGAGCATACCGCCTGATAAGAAAAGCATCATCTATACATGAGACAAGTATCCTGGCAATGGGATATGATAAAAGTTCGGGTGTGGCCAGTCCCATATCTTCAGTCTTAATCTCTCCTTTAATGGCCTGGATGACCCTTGATTTAGCACGGCTGCGTGCCATGCCGTATCCGCGTGATACAAGGATTTCATCTATAGTGGAATCCATCCCTGCAACATATTCAGCTGCTTTTGTTAAAAATGGATATTCAGATAGTCTTGCTTCATCCATTGCAAATATTAATCAGATTCGATCCTCGGTGCCAGGAGATAGTTTACTTCGCCATTCCCGCCAGCGATCTGGAATTTTATCATTGTTGGGAAATCCTTGCCCAGTTCTATAGTGACTTCATTTGCCTTGCCTGCTGACTTGACCATATCTGAAAGGTAATCCAGTGAGAACAATGAGCGGGCATCTCCGGGTTCAAGACTAATAAGCTGGTCCTTGGTCATATCAAGCCGCATCCGGTCCGAGTCACCTTCTGCTTCAAGATAGAATATTTCGCCATCTATTCCCATACCCATATGGTCGGATACCTTTTCAGCGGCCTTGACGGCACGTTTCAGGTCATTGCCAGACAGCACAATGCGGGCAGGAAGTTCCAGTTGTGGTACCTTTGGTTCCTTGCGAATAGAAGCAGGATCAAGCAGCGATATCTTATAGGTCAGGCCGCTCATCCCGATCACAAGTTTGTGGGATTCTTCATCCAGCTCTATTTCCACGGTCTCTGCTTTTTCAGCCATACCCAGGATATCGTTCAACCGGTTCAGGTCCACACCCAGTTCGCCTTCGGTGGCCGTGAACTCTTCAAAAGCAGCGGATTTCAGGTTAAGTGTGATCATTGCCACATTGGCCGGATCCACTGCCTTTACCGACATCCCGTCAGGAGTCAGGTTGATCTTGGCTTCGTCAACAATACTTGAAACGGCTTCAATGGTTTCTTTGAGTTTTTCAGATTCTATAATTCCCTTGAACATTTACTGCCTCCATCCTTTAAGGGGATATGTGATAGCGATATTTCATAATCATATGCGATTATGAGTTATAAGAATTTCTAAATTATTTAAGTCCATTGAGTATTTTGCTTAACCTTGTTTTGTTATCTCTCTAAATATAGAGGCAATCCAACCAGCTCTATTATTTAGCACTTCTAATAGAGACTGCTCACATAATCAAGCTCACTGGGCCTGAAATAACATCATATGAATTTGTAGCCCTGGTTTAGTCCAACTGGATGTCAACAAAACCGTAAATCCTGGAAGTCACTTTCACGGTAAAATTGAGGGTTCACCTATCCAGCACTTCGAACAACCCCTTAAAATGCGAGTCGAAAGTGATGATCTTCCCTATATTCTCTTGCTGCATTACTGCCATGGTAGTTGCATCAGTGAAACTGACCCCCTTATCAAAGAGCCTGAAAAACAATTCCCTTGCCTGCTCCATGATGATCCCGTCAATGTTAATCATCTCGATGCGCGGTGAGCGCATCACATCAGAAATATCCTCTGCCACACCCTTATTTCCCGTACGCACCATTGCAAGTGTCAGGGCTTCGTCATAGATATAATCTGTAGTAAAGATAGTACCAAACTCCCCCTTCAGGGCACGGCGTACAAGTTCGTCCGCCGAACTGTGGTAGACATCCTTTTTATTCCTGTAGGCCATGAAGGCTCCGGTATCAATAAATACAGCCATTGCCCCGGCCCTCAATTATACAGGTATTCATCCACCTTAGAAGCGTCGGTCTCTTCACCCCAGTCTATGGCCCCGCTCCATGCCGGATCATCCTTCAGCGCAGGCAGTTTTTTTAAAAGCTCTTTTTCATGCAGCAGGGCATAATCCGATATCTTATCAAGCAGGTTTTGAAAGGATATCTTCCTGCCTGTGGTGATGGTGAATTTAGATTGCAGGACATCCATTTTTTTTTTATGCTGTCTTTTACTTTTATGCTTGTGTACATCGACATCTCCAGTTTAAAAGTAGAATCTTCTGCTATATAATATTTCGCTCTGTACAATACCTGGCCTACCTATCGATAATCAACCCTCGTAAGATTTAGTTAAAAACCCCCCTCCAGTCAGAACATATTTAATTAAAGGGGTTAGAAATAGCATAAATATGGTGAAATAATGAAAACTATAAATTATACCGCAAAAGTGTTGCCTGATGGTCATATCTCGCTACCTTACGAGATTAAAGAAGCGATGGGTCTTGCAGTTGATAGTGTGGTGAAGATCACATTAGAAAGAGATGTGCAAAAAGAGAATGCAATGGAAGCATTTGGTGTCTGGTCCGAAAGAAACGAGATTAAAGGCGGAATAGAATATGTTGATGACATAAGGAGCGGATGGGATAAAAGAACAAAGAGGATCGATAATGTATAGAACCCGGTTCCTTGTTGACACGGATATCATTATCAATTATCTTAAGGGTAGGGGAAATGCCAGGGATTTTCTTATGAGGATTATTGATGAGAGTGTATTGGGGTTCTTTTCGGTCATAACTGAAGCTGAACTGTTATCCGGTTCAAGAAATGCTGACGATGAATGCGCTATTTATTCAATACTGGATTGTATGGAAGCGATTGAGGTTGAAAGGAATATCGCCGTCACTGCCGGAAAGTTGAGGCAGAAATATTATGCTGCTTATAGGACTGAACTTCCTGATGCCATAATTGCAGCAACGGCCAATGAATATGAACTCATATTGGCTACTGCTAATGAAAAGCATTTTAATATGTTTAAAGAAATTGAAGCTAAATATATAAAAGAACTTTAAGTTCGTGTGAGTCAGTATCAGTACGTTGCTAATTTGGATTTTAAGATTGAGTTATTTGAGGCTCTGGCATTCCAGAGTATATTCGTTATTTTTTGATTTATGAGATATTTAAGGCGTGTATTTATAAAAAATTCATTTACAAATCCTTCAATTGAAATTCTAAGTAAATTCTAACTATTACAGTTGTTTAGGTACATATTATTGCTAAAAATCCAAAAATAACAAAAAATAGGATCTAATCGTAACGTATTCATTAGCACCTATCATAAATACATTTCGATACAGTTGAATTAATTCTATTGAGTTTGTGCATATATTGTATCAAAAATTGCCTGAAATACCCTCAATCCAAACCCATATAATGAAATTTTAGAAAAACTGACACTTTCTAGGTGTTTATTGGCATTTTAAAGCTGTTATATCCATTTTGCCAGAGGCTCATTTATATTTTTAAAGCCAGGGAGTCACACCTCGCTTTTTTCACATACCTCTCCCCTCCCCCCGAACCCAGGTTACTCGAAACCACAAGGCTGGCTGCTGGTCAAGTGCACAGAGGGGGGATTAGAGGATATGGAAAAGACGTCTCTGTGGCAAAAAGTTATAAAAAACAGATACGGTTTGTAGAAATGCATTGACAATTTCCTAGACGTCAAAAAACAAAGCGCCGATGGGGAAATTCGAACTCCTGAGGGGAACCAAGCCCCACAAGTTTTCCATGCTTAAAATTGCCAGTTTGCATTAAATTCTCAATTGTTATACAGCCCCTATATGCAGAAAGTGAGTTATTTTATTATCTCTCTGCATATAGAGGATTCAATCAGCTCCATTATTCAACACTTCTAATAGAGACTGCTCACATCATCAAGCCCACTGGGCCTGAAATAACATCATATGAATTTGTAGCCCAGGGTTAGTTCTACTGGATATCAACAAAACCGTGAATCCTATAAGTTACTTTCAAGGTAAAATTGAGGGTTCACCTATCCAGCACTTCGAACAACCCATTAAAATGCGAGTCAAAAGTGATGATCTTCCCCATATTTTCCTGCTGCATTACTGCCATGGTGGTTGCATCAGTGAAACTGATCCCCTTATCAAAGAGCCTGAAAAACAATTCCCTTGCCTGCTCCAGGATGATCCCATCAATGTTGATCATCTCGATGCGCGGTGAGCGCATCACATCAGAAATATCCTCTGCCACACCCTTATTTCCCGTGCGCACCATTGCAAGTGCCAGGGCCTCGTCATAGATATAATCTGTAGTAAATATAGAACCAAACTCCCCCTTTAGGGCACGGCGTACAAGATCGTCCGCCGCACTGTGATAAACATCCTTTTTATTCCTGTAAGCCATGAAGGCTCCGGTATCAATAAATACGGCCATTGCCCCGGTCCTCAATTATACAGGTATTCATCCACCTTAGAAGCGTCGGTCTCTTCACCCCAGTCTATGGCCCCGCTCCATGCCGGATCATCCTTCAGCGCAGGCAGTTTTTTTAAAAGCTCTTTTTCATGCAGCAGGGCATAATCCGATATCTTATCAAGCAGGTTTTGAAAGGATATCTTCCTGCCTGTGGTGATGGTGAATTTAGATTGCAGGATATCCAGTTTCTTTTTGGTGCTGTTTTTTACTTTTATGCTTGTGTACATCGACATCTCCAGTTTAAAAGTAGAATCTTCTGCTATATAATATTTCGCTCTTTGAAATACCTGGCCTACCTATCGATAATCAACCCTCATAAGATTTAGTTAAAACCCCCACTGAGACCGTAAACTCAAGAAGATGCTCACTTCGTTCGTATTTTCTAAGCCTGGAGGAAATTATATACTTCCTTATACGTTTAAAAATGTAAGTTCAGAAGGATTAAATATTAATCTGACAATGTCAAGTTACACGTAAAGTAATTAAAGTGTAATAAATACATAAGTTGATTTGTGAAATAATATGCCAGTAACATTAGAACGGTTAGTTAAAGTTATTGAAGGTATTGATACAAAAGTTGAAATAAATTGTGCAGATCAATGGCTTGGGGCTTTTAAAAGTGTGATTCTTAAAGAGATGCAAAGCACAGAGTACATCAAAATGCTAAGAGAAAGTTGCTATGGAAAAATCTAATGTTTTTTGGATACTGATGTTATACTGAACTGGCTAACAAAAGAAGTTGATCTAAATACTGGTTTTAAGTTATGGAAATGCCCATATGAAATAATGAAACTTATTGAGAATAAAGAGATTATAGCATATAATCACTATAAACATAAGAATATGAAGGTGATTTATAGATGTCGACAGCAATAAAAGAAATGGATAGAGTCGAACTGATTAACCTCGAACGACTGGCTCACATCTTAAAAGGGCTAAGTGTAGCAGAGTCTGAAACTTTAGAAATCCTTTTGGATAAAGAGGCTTTCAGATGCATCAATCAGTCTCTTGAGGAGCTGGAAAAAGGAGAGGGAATACCAATTGACGAGTGGTGAACGAAAACAATACCACATTTTCATGTCTCCTTCTGCACATAGGAGATACAGAAAGTTCAATCAGCATTTGCAGCGTAGAATTAAAGATGAAGCAAGGAAGCTGTCAGAAGAGCCCTATCGATCTGGAGAACTTAAGGGACCCTTGAAAGGTATCAGGTCTTACCATTTTGAGTATATAAATACAGAATACCGAATTGCTTATCGGATCGTCGAGAATGAAAATCGAATAGAGATTGTCCTGGTCAAAACCAGAGAGAGTTTTTACCAAACGTTGAGGCGGATTTTGAGATGACTGAAAAAGTGAGGGGAGGTCGGAAAAATCATGAGGATCTATCTGTTCAATCACTTTTGAATCAGCATCTAAAAAATAAAAGACACAAATTTCATAATGCACCACAACACCATTTAAATATTTTAACTATGTTAGATCATAAAAAACATATCGGAACAGGTAAAAAACCATGAACGGCGTAATCCTCGCAGGCGCCCCTCCACGCCTCCCTCACTCCTCCAGTCCCCAGCTCATGACCAGCAGATATCCCAGGCCAGTGCTATATTCCTCCATGCTTTCCTCTCCAAACCCAGGCTACTCGAAATCACAAGGCTGGCTGCTGGTCAGGTGTACAGAGGGGATATTTAAGGATACGGAAAAGATGTCTCTGTGGCAAAAAGTTACAAAAAATAGATACCGTTTAGCAGAAATGTGTTGATAATTTCCAACACGTTCAAGAAATAAGCGCCGAGGGGGAGATTCGAACTCCCGAGGGGAACCAAGCCCCACAAGCTTTCCAGGCTTGCGCCATACCGCTAGACTACCTCGGCATCAAGGTGTCGTATTCTGCCTTTGACTGACAATTTTCAGTCAGCTTTACCTTTATTTTCCGTCTTCGCTGTCCAGCCCTTGGGATAAGTACCCTCAGGCATCAGCACCCGCTTGGTATTGGCCACCATACCAGTCTCTGCTTCAAGCACGGCATCCGTGTCCATAAGGCTCCATGCCAGCGCAACCGCTTCGCCTTTTAAGCTCATGACCAGCACCATATCGCCCGTGTTCATACCAGTATCCACCTTCACCACACCAGGTGCGGCCAGACTGGCACCGTGACATATGGCGTCCACAGCACTGTCCCTTATAATAATCCTGGGCAGATGCACAAGACCCGCCTCCATTGGCTGTATCACCCGGCGCAGTTCGCTCTCGTCATCCGACTCCTGGTACATAACCATGGCATCCTTCAGGTCGAACAGCGTTATCATACTCTCATCTTCCCTGAACGGCCCGCTGCGGGTTCTCCGCAACTCCTGCATATGCGCACCGGAACCAAGAGCTTCGCCCATATCATGGCACAGTTTCCTGATATAAGTACCGGCCTCACAGCCCACGCGCATCAGTACATTAGTACCATTGATCTCAGGGATATCCAGGTAATAGATATTGCGTATCCTTACCTCACGTTTCACAGCTGACTTTACCGGAGGTCTCTGGTATATAGGTCCGGTGAACTCCTGTGCAATCTCCTTAACTACGGTCTTTTTTACAGTGGAGTGTAATTTCATTAAACATATATATTCCTTCCCTGCAGTCATCAGCGCCCCAACCGACTTGGTTGCATCGCCCATCATAATAGGCAAAAGACCAGTAACCTTAGGGTCCAATGTCCCGCCGTGCCCTGCCCTGGGAAGGTCCAGTATCTTCTTCACCCACGACACCACCTCGTGACTGGTAGGTCCGGCCGGTTTGTCAAGATTGATCACACCGTGAGTTATATGGTCCCTTATAGGACGCTTGTTAGGAATAAATCCATAAGCAGGGTCAGTGGTATCCTCCACTTTGCATTTCAGTTCCCGTTTGATGTCAGCAGGAAGTTTTTGCTCCATCTAACCCCTCAGTCCCTTTTCCTTCATAGATCCAATTGCTGTAATAGCAACATTTGCCGTAGCATCCTGGTCCCAGACACTGGACTCGATCACCAGGTCATACAGGGTCAAATCTGCTATATCGATATCATAGTGTACCCTGTACCGCTTTGCCTCACTCACCTGGCGTACCATGGTCTCGTGCATGGCCTGCTTGGGGGAAATATTTTCCCTGCCTGCGATGCGCCTTGCCCTTACCCCTACATCGGTCTTGAGCATTATCTTCAGGTCCGCATCTATCAGCCAGCCCGAAAGCCGTCCCTCGAACATGAAATCCCCTTTTGTCTTTGAAAGCTCCACCTGCCGCCTGTCAATCTCCTTATCAATGCCAGGGTCAACTTCAGCCATATGCCCCAACTTTTCAAGATCCACTCCCTTTTCCTTTGCCATGGCCCTGAAAACGTCACCTGAGGATACAAGTTCCAGATTAAAATATTCAGCTATCATCCTTGAAAGCGTACTCTTCCCGCTCCCTGGTGGACCGCTGACTGTAATTATCATGTTCATACGCCGCCGATATTCAGGCTCTTCCTGATAATCTGGCTGATTGGCAGACTGCAAATGAAATACCAGTATATCCAGTACTGGATGGGACCCAGTGCAAACCCGGTCAGCGACTTTTCACCCCAGAACGGGAAAATAAGGGCTGGGTCAGGGTGCTCTCCGATGTAAAGATACGCCCACATGAACAGGGGCAGCGAGATAATGCTGATATAAGCCATGGGTTTGAACTGCTGTTTGGTCATTTGCATCTGGTCATTCATCATGGCTGAACGCTCTGCTTCCATTTTCTTCACTTTAGCCTGGTTATCTGCAAGCTGCGCCTCCCTGAAATCCTTCTGGAAGTTCTTCATCTGGTCCTGCACCCGGCGCATCAGTTCCCAATCCATGGTATATTTCTGAATCAGCGATGCATACAGGCCGGTAATAGCAGCCATCACGAACAGCATAATATGGAAAGGCAGGATATCGGGCAGCGGCCCCAGTAATATCTGTACTACCTCACCCACCTGTATCCTGAAACGTTCACCAAGCAGGATGATTCCGAACATCATTCCGAAACCAAGGGCAAGTGCAGCCCTTTCCAGTGTCTGCTTAAAGTCAGATTTTGGCATGTACTACTCCAATATCTTATCAATAACGACTGTGATCTCACCGAAGATATCCTCAATACCACCGGTACCACTAACAGTACGCAACAATCCTTTATCTATATAATAATCAATAAGCGGGTGGGTCTGGTTGTAATAGGCAACCAGCCTGGTCTTTACTGAGCTTTCGGTATCATCGTCACGCTGGTACAATTTCCCGCCACATACATCGCATATCCCATCCTCCTTTGGAGGATTGAACGTTGCGTGATAGCTGGCACCGCACTTACACATCCGCCTGCCCGCCAACCTGGCCACCAGTTCCTCGTCCGGAACCTCGATATCTATCACTACATCCAGTCTCTTTCCCAACTGGCCGAAGATATAGTCCAGTGCCACTGCCTGTGGAATGGTCCGTGGATAGCCGTCCAGCAGGAATCCGTTATCGGTGTCAGGTTTAGATAACCTGTCCTTGATAATATCTATCAGTACAGTGTCAGGGACGAGTTCGCCCTTGTCCATGTATTCCTTCGCTTTCTGGCCCAGTTCGGTATTGTTGCTCACATTTTCCCGCAATATATCTCCTGTGGATATGTGAAGGATACCGTACTTCCCGGCCAGCATCTTGGCCTGGGTGCCCTTACCCGCACCCGGCGCACCAAGTAATACCAGATTGACCATACTATGAAGTACCTCCGAGGAATTGTCTCATCATCGGGTGCATCTCCATCATCTGTTCAGATGCCAGATCCTCATACAATCTGTATACAATACTCACAGCCAGCAGCAGACCTGTTCCGCCTGCACCTCCCAGCGTACCCAGGAGACTGGCCAACAGTGTCAACAGTCCGATGAACGCACCTCCGATAATAGTAACTCTTGGAATATAACGGTTCATGACCCGCTCGATACTGTCAATGTTCCGCCTGAATCCCGGTATTTGCATACCTGAATTGTGTATCTTCTGGGCCGTGTTCTTGGCATTCATACCTGTAGTCTCGATCCAGAACAGCGCAAATATGACACCACCAACGATCAACATGGTAGCATCCGCACCCACATGTAATAATATCTGCCAGGTAGCCGGTACATCTACAGGTGCAAAACCAGTGGCTTCAGTAGCAAACTGCATATTAATATCATCAAAATTCTGTTTCACCAGACTGGGTATCCAATCACTGGGACCGTGCAATGGCGATAAATAATACATCAAGCCATTGGTAGCAGTACCGCCCCTGAACTCACCAAAGAACGTAATCCCTTTATTGAACAGCAGCATGCCCACCATCTGGATATTTGCCTGCAGTGCCCTGACCAGTATCATGGGAAGCACACTGGCATAAATAAGCTTGACAGGGAATCTGCCCCTGGCACCCCGCACCGCACTATGGGCCAGAGGTATCTCGATACGCGTGGATTCTACATATACCACCACAAGGAAAATCAGGACCGTGCTTATAAGTGCCAGGATTCCGCCATCAATGAAAACGTTCTGGAAAGCATTATCTGAGAACAGGTTGCCAAGTCCCACATCGGTAGTGAAATACAGCCATTTTGGTAAAAGGCCAACTGGTGCACTGCCAGGTCCTCCAGGGCGCGTTATACTGAACAGGCCCGTAACGATCGCCTGTGACACTCCTGCTACAATGAACAGTCCCACACCGGAACCTATACCCCATTTGGATACCACCTCATCCATAAACAATATCAAGGTTCCACCAATGAATATCTGAATGAATATGATCAACAGCACAAGATCCAACCCGGCTGCGGCCGAGATGTTAAAATCCGCTGCCAGTATGGCTGCCAGGCCGGCATCGGGTTTGATGTACCCGCCTAAGATCTGGGGCAGTGCTGTCAATATGATCATAACAAACACCAGCAGTTTCTGGACTCCCTGGAAGATCGCCTGGTCCTGGGGGTTGCTCAGGTCCATCTTGATCACATCAGCTCCCACCAGCAGCTGCAACACAATGGATGCAGTAACAATGGGGCCGATACCCAGTAGCAAGAGTGAGCCCGAGGCCCCTGCAAAGAATGCCCTGTATTGTTCGAACAGGTCTATGGATTCAGGAGACATGCCGAAAAGCGGAACATTGGACAAAGCGAAATACAGCACTAGTATGCTTAAAGTCCAGGTCAGTTTCTTCTTGAAATGGACATGTCCCTCCGGTCTTGATACAGCCGGAAGTTTTCGCAAGATTGGTTCGATTGTATCCTTTAAGGTCATTAAATGCACCCTATTTTGATATTAATAAATGCAACTGATTTTGATATTAAAAATATGGAATGGATAAACAATAATTTAACATTATTGTTTTTTTTCCATGAATTAATGATCAGACGTCTTCTTCAACATCTGGTTCCCGGTTTTCTTCTGGTTCAATGTCTACTTCTTTAACCGATGGGATATATTTTTCTATACTGCCGCCAGCTTCTTCGATCTTGGACCTTGCCCTTGCACTGCATTCAGAGACTGTGATAGCCATGGGTTTGGTGATCCTGCCATTACCCAGTACTTTCACTATTGGGTATTCCAGTTCTGCCAGATTGATATGATAAATATCGCCTTGTTTATGCGCCTCACCATACTGCACCAGTTGTTCGGCCAGTTCGTCCAGTTCACCCACATTCACAATGGGTTTATTTGAAAGGACCTTTTGTGGACGTTTGAACCCGTGCTTGCCATATGCCATGCCATTCATGTAATTGCGCACGAAATGATGTTTGCATCCACCTGCATTACCCCGGCCTCCTCGGCTTCCTCCTCCTCGGCGGTTCTTATGTGTGCCACCTCCGCACGTCCTGGAACCTCTGAATTTGGTTACGTTCTTTTTCATAAGTATCACCTCATCTTGTGAAGAAGCGCATTGATATCGTCGCCGTGATAACCAAGTACTCCACCTTCAGGCACCGTTTTCTTGATACCCTTATGTCCTTTCCTGGGCGGATGGAGCCTGAATACAGGATTTAGCATAGGGACATCCTTGATAGATACTTCACCTGAGCAGATTGCCTGTGCCAGTGCATTGATACCATCAAAGGAAGTATTCTCCTTAACGTACTCATCATCCAGTGCGCCATTTCCCTTAAGTTCGCCTCGCTTGCGTATAAGCTGGGATAAAGCTTCCGGGGAAATATTTCCCCATGCCACATAGTCCTTCACTTTCTGAATCATACCCTTGTTATGTGGATTTTCTTCAAGGACAACACAGTGGTTGAGCCTGTTGAGCCTGAGCATCTTCAGGGTATCCCTGATCTCTGGCCTGGTATTGACCGTACTTCTTAGCCGCACTGCGGTATACATTACTTTGCCCCCACGGTACGGACTACTGCGGTCCTTTTCAATGCTTCATAAGTGGCCTTGGCAAAGTTTAAGGTGGTCCTAGTCTGCCCTTCAGTCCTGGTCCAGACATCCTTGATACCTGCCAATTGCATAACAGTCTTTGCCGTTTTTCCGGCTGCCAGACCCAGGCCCCTGGGTGCGGGTTTCAATATGACCTTTACACTCCCCATCTTACCCACGACCTCAAAGGGCACGGTATGCTCTGTATCGCATCCGCACTCCCAGGAACCGCATCCTCGCTTGATACCTGAGATATTGATCTTTGCAGAATCTATGGCCTTCCTGATGGCAGGTCCCACCTGGACATCCTTGCCCTGGCCAAGACCTATATAACCGTCCTCATTGCCTACTACTACAACTGCCCTGAACTTGACACGCCTGCCCGAATCGGTCATTCTCTGGACCATATTTATGTCCAGTACTTCCTCCTTGAGTTCTGGAAGCAGTGCATCCACCAACTGGGGTTCTTTTATAGGGAGTCCAGAGGACAGGGCCTCTTCAATTGACGTTACCTGGCCTTCTTTTACCAGCTGTCCCAATCTTGTCTTTGGAACCCATTCCGTTTCATAATCGTATGCCATTGTTTAATCCTCCCCGAATTCATTCTTTATCTTTGCCAAAGCTTCCTCGAACTGGGCAGGTATATCCGTACCTGTGTATTCCATGATCTCTTCACCCTTTATCCTGGATTCCTTCGGGAATATCCCTGGGTCATGGGGTACTTCGAAACCCGAATCCACCACACCTTTCAATGCAGCATATACCCGGCAGCCTTTGGATGAGACCTGTAATCCCATATCCAGGATGGCGTTCTCATAACCCGCTGCCTTGGCCTTATACCCGAAGAGCAGGCCTGTAAGGTACGCCGCAGGTGTATTACCTGTGCTACTTGTATAGCCGTATTTTTCAAGTTCGCTGGAATCTGCATGAACCCAGGTATTGTCCCCCTCAGGCTTTGGTGTGGCCAGCTGGAGTTTCATGTGGCGCAGGCTACTGCGTGCTACTATCCTGGGCTGTTTTGAAATCAATAGATGAAGACGCTGACGATAATCGGTTTTACCCTCTCTTCTGCGTCGGAAAGGTACTCTGTATCTTGGTCCTGTTGCCATTCTCAGTCCTCCTTGTGTTCAAGGGATTCGATATGCGCTTCCATGTGTGCCACATTCCTGTATACGCCGCCTTTGGCCTTACGGTACATCCTGTTATATGTGGACTTATCCAGCGTACCATCGTCTTTCATTTCATGCAGCCTTCTTCTTAATGCGCGTATTTTCTTTATCCACTGCCTTTTCTTTGGATTGCGTGCACCTTTGGCTCCTTTTCTTGAACCGTGACCCTTGCGGTGTCCGTATGCCCGCTTAATATCCAGTTTCCGGGCTCTGCCCCTGGATACACCCTTCACAGGTTTGGCTTTAATTACGCCCTCAGATATGAGTTCCCTGATATCCTGGCGTGTGATCGCATTAGCAATATCGCCGGCAGCTTCCGGATCCATCCATACTCTGTGGACACCTACATCCAATACATGAGCTGCGATGTTGCGCTGGTTACGTAGATCAGTCATTTCACTGCACCTCCTCTTCCACCGGATGCATTTCTGTTGGAGGGTTCAGTATCTTCAGTCCAAGGCTCCTGGCTTTATTGACAATCTCCATACGCTTACGCTGTCCCACTGTTCTGGCAATGCGAACTGCCTGTGTACTTGGGTCCAGTTCATCAAGATCCTGTACCCTGGACATCAGCATATCCTGGAAACCCGAGGGATGAAGCCCCTTCACTGCAACGGGACTTCCATATCCTACCCTGGCCATTCCACTCTTTCCAAGGATATAGCGCCGTTTCTTGTTATGCAATCCCTTGGGCCGCCGCCAGTAATTTTTAAGTCTCTTTTTCTTGTGCAGATCAGTCTGGACAAAATTTGGCTTTTTGGCTTTTTGCTTCTTCCTGACCTTCAGCAGTCTCTGGGATTCGGGATCCAGTTCAAGTTCTGCCGTTGGGACTGCTTCGATTTCTTTATCTTCTTCGTCGCCTTCTCCAGCTTGTTCTTCGAATTCCTTTTCAGCCTCAACTTCAACTTTTTCAGTCCCGACTACTTCTTGTGTAGATTCTTCAACTGCTTTACCGGCCTCGATATCTTCATATATCTGGGAAACCTCGTTCTTGATCCTTTCAGCCAACTGGTCGGTAATACCTCTAACCCTGGATAACTCCTCAGCAGTGGCATCATTCAAGTCCCCAATCGAAGTATATCCTGCTTCATACAGGGCCTTTGCCCTGGATTCGCCGACTCCTTTGATTGAAGTGAATTCATTGATTATCTCTTCTTCCATTACTATCACCTACGCTGTCGTCTTCTCCACCACGTATATGCCATCCTGGAATACCCTTGGGTCAAACCTTTTTATCTTTGTCGCCTGCTGGATATTAGCTGCAGTCTGGCCTACATCTTCAATAGCTATACCTGAAACAATTACTTCGTCACCTTTGGTCTCTACCTTTGTGTCACCATGTATCTTTGCCTTCCTTGGTTTCTTCTCGCCAAGGAAATTCCCGATACTTAGGTGATCTCCTGTCACTTTTAACTGGATTGGGAAGTGGGAATATAAAACCTTCATCCTGTATGTATATCCACTGGTGACACCATTGATCATATTACTTATATGGGATGCAATTGTACCCATCATAGCTACCTGTTTTTTCCTTTGGTTGAACGAGTCCATCGTAATCTGGTTTTCCTCCAGCACGATGGTAATTCCCGGATACCATAATTCACGGACAGATGAACCCCTGGGACCAGTGACTGAAATGTTGTTACCTTCCAGTACTACAGTGACCCCGTCGGGAATGTTCACGGTCCTTTTCAAATCTTTTGGCATTTTCCACACCTCAGTACACGTATGCAAGCAGTTGCCCGCCAACTACCCGGGACCTGGCCTCACTATGGGATAGCACCCCATCAGGCGTGGTCAGTATCAAGATACCAAAATTACGGGCCGGAAGGTAGCGTTTCTCCCATTTTTCAAAGTCATGGTACCCCACAGATGACCTGGGTTTGATGACTCCGCATTTGTTGATCTTTCCAATAAGTTCCACTTTGATCATACCCGACTTGCCGTCGTCTATGAACTCATAATTGCCAATGTACCCTATATCCTGCATTACTTTCAATACATTGCCTATCACTTTTGATGCAGGATGTATGATGCAGTCGGGTTTTCCTGTGCTCTCTGCATTAATTATGGTTGAGAGTGCATCTGCCAGTGGGTCTAATAATACCATTTCATTCACCTCACGAATATTTGTTAAATCCCATGTCAGGTGCAATTTCCCTGAAACACTGCCTGCACAGGTATATTCCGTATTTCCTTACCAGACCCTGTTTCCGGCCGCACCTGCGGCACTCGTTGGCACCTCGGCCGAACTTGTTTTCTATCTCTGCGACTGTTTTTTTGTTCATGCCACTACCTCCACAGCGTGATACTCATTCATAAAGGCCATGGCACCCTGCTTTGTCATCTTGTGACTGTTTGGTATCTTTCGTTTTCCAATCTTGCGCCTGTTTATCCTGTAACCCGGCCTGATTAGTGACACAGTCACATCCATGCCATAAATACCAATATTAGGGTCATACTTCATTCCTTCATAATCGGTATGTTCCTCTATCCCAAAACTGAAATTCCCTGTATCATCGAACTGGGATTCCCTGAGTGAATTCTCTATAATGCCAAGACTGGTCTTCATGAAATTCTCTGCAAGTTTGCCTCTCAGTGTTACTTTACACCCGATAGGTTCGTTCTTCTTAATGGCAAAGGTTTGCAGTGTTCTCTTGGCTTTTGTCCTTACAACTCCCTGCCCGGTGATCTCACTAAGAATGTCTTCTGCCTTATTGAGCCTCTCACCACTCTCTCCTACGCCTATGTGGACTGTGACCTTATCTACCCTGGGTATTGTCATAACATTATTTTTACTCATTGATCTCATCTCCCAGGTTGAATTCCGGTTTGTCAGTACCAACTACGAACACGTAATCCTCAATGGTCTCGAACTGTGTACCATCGTCTTTCAACAGCACTACCATGTTATGCCTGCTGCTGCGTACGGACTTGATCTCCTTGATCTTGGCAAGCTGTCCTGAATGGGTGCCGCCTATGACTACAGCCAGATTCCCTGGTTCGTACTTGATGTGTTTATGTACGCTTTTTTCGGGAATATCGAGAATGATCGTATCCCTTGTGTTATAGCCATTGCTGGCAAGGATATTAGTCCCATCATGAAGGTTCAACTGTACCTTTCCGTCCTTGACTGTGGTCTTGTTGAGTATCTTGCATGGTTTCCTTGGTTTATCCACATCCAGTTCATTGAGCCTTAATCGACCCTTGGGGTCCAGGAGCATCCTGTAAGAAACTCCCAGCTTTGGGGCCTGGATTACATCAAATATGCCAACCGGGAACTTATGGTCCCTTCTCACAATACCGTCAACCAGTATGTTACCCTCGTTTAAGACACGCTTTGTCTCACGCATATTATCTGTTAATTTCAATATATCCCTGATAAGCACACCCAGCGGGATAGCCTGTTTAAGGGAATGGGGGCCCGGGTTTGGTTTGGTAACCCAGATATTGGTCTTCTTGGATATGGGCCAGCTTCTGGGTGCTGCCACTCTCTTCTGATGTCTGCTCACTCTTCTTCGCCTCCTCTGGTGAGGGTAAGTTTCCTTATATCGTCATTGAGTTCAAGTTTGGTTATCATTACATTGGACGGTTGTACTGGTCTGGGTACCTCTGTACCGTCAGCCTTGGCCACGCTTACGCCTTCCACTACGATGGTACCTCTCTTTAAGTCCACCAGTTCCACCTTACCTTCAGTACCGGTATGGTCACCTCGCATGACCATTACAGTGTCATTCACATTTACAGGAATGTTGCGCTTATTGTACTTAGCCCTGAGTTCATGACTTAACTGGACACTCATCAATTTCTGGCGCTGGTGAAGCGACGCATTATAGCGTGCCTTGCGCTGTTTTCTCGGTTGTTTTGATTTGATCTTCATTGATAAGCACCTCATACTATAATTGAAGCTGCCGTGGCTATCTTGCTGAATCTTTCAGCCGCTTCCCTGGCAACCGGCCCTTTGATCTCGGTACCTTTTGGGATACCGTCCAGATCAGTGATCACTGCGGCATTATCCTCAAAGGAAACACGAAGTCCGTCCGGACGCCTGTATTCTTTTTTTTGCCTTATCACCACTGCATTCAGTATCTGCTTACGCATCTCAGGTGTGCCCTTCTTGACACTGACCACCAGCATATCTCCTATTCCGGCTTTTGGATGCCTGTTCTTGACACCCCTGTACTTTTTCACGGAAATGATCTCTACCTGCCTGGCACCTGTATTATCCACACAGTCCAGCCTGGCACCGGCATTCAATGCACGGGGTATCTTGGCTTTCATCCCGATCATTTGGTCACCTCGATCACTACGAATTTCTTAGTTTTGCTAAGGGGCCTGCATTCTGCGATCTTTACCACGTCCCCCTCCTTTGCATTGATACAGGGGGGATTATGGGCATGCATCTTTGACTGTCTTTTCTCATATCGCTCATACTTAGTGACCAGTTTCTCAAAGGTCCTCTTCACAACAACTGTTTTATCCATCTTACTGCTGACCACTGACCCGGTAAAAACCTGACCTCTTACTGGCAGTGTCCCATGGAATGGACAGTTGATATCATTACACTCCTCATCAGGAGAAGCATTGATGTCCAGTCCTATGTCTCGTGTCATCTTATATTCCTCATTATTATATGATATTTATTTATTCTTTCTTCGTCTGAAGCTTTTCTTGAACTTTGTCTGAATGCGGTTTTCAGGTTGTGAGAGTATTAAAGTTCCTTTTACCTTGACCCGCGTTCGGGCATCTGGCAGGTAACGTCTACCATTGCCCGCGGGTATTGTGAATATGAAATCAGTATGGGATTTGGGCACCATTCTAACATGCCCGCCGTCCACATCGATCTTCAATATATTCCTGGTTTCGTCGGTCACCTTTCCTTTTATTCCTATTTGATATGGATTATTGCTGTCCACCACCTCTACCTCAAGCCCTATCAATTCGTGATGGATGAGGTTGTTGGGTGATATCTGCATATATTTACCTTTTATTCTCCAGTCTCCTTCTGGATGGTCTTGATCCTTGCAATGGTCCTTCGCAACTCACCGATGTGGCCTGGGTTCTCTGGTGCACCACCTGATGATGCAATGGCACGTTCCCTGATGAGTTCGGCATTAAGTTTCTCCAGCTCGTCCAGTTTCTCTTCCCGGCTCAGGTTACGGATCTCGTCCACTCGCAGGATCGCCATTAATTTTCATCTCCTTTGGTTTTATGTGTCCTGGAACTGGGGTGCCAGTAATCATAACCTTCGTGTTTGTGTTCTTCCAAACCATCGTTGATACGTGTCTGTTCACCTTCCGGCAATTCAATATCAGGCGATTGAACTGGCTTATCAACTGTTTCCATGCTGGGTTCTGCTTCAACAGCGGTTTTTGCTTCAACAGTGGATTCCGCTTCAACCGCTGCCGCCGGTTCTTCTTCAGTAACTTCGGTCACAGGGACCGCTGTAGCAGCCGGATGGGGTACAGACATGGGATGCCAGTCCAGGTCATCATGCGTGTGTTCCCACACACTGCCTACCTGCCTGATATTCTTCATACCTGACTTCTCCGGAGTTTTTTCCAGTACCTCTTTGATACCTTCCTTTGCTTTTGCCTCAGGTTCAGGGGTCTCAGATGCAGCCGGTTTTTCGTCTTTTAGCATGTAGAACTTACCTGGCAGTTCAGTGCCGGGTTGTACAATACGTACACGGCATCCTATAGTACCCAGCTTTTTCACGGCAGTGGCAAAACCCGTATCTACAAGTTCTTCAGCCGGTTTACCTGCATGCTTGATGTATCCTTCTACCATCTTGGATACCTTGGACCTGGGTCCGGTGAACTTTCCTGAGAGGACTATCTCACAGCCCAATGCTCCAGAATCCATAATTCTGCGAAGCATATTATAACCCGCTTTCCTGAAGTACCATCCCCTTTCAAGTGCATTGGCCAGACGATTTGCCATCATCTGGGCATTGAGTTCAGGTACCTTGATCTCCTGTACGTCGATCTGGGGATTATCTACATTATAGACATAGGACATATCATTGGTAAGACGGTGTATGGTCTTGCCGCCTTTACCTATGACCATTCCAGGTTTCTCTGCAAATAATGTAATCTGAGTGCCCATGGGCGTACGGTTAATGACCATTCCACCGTATCCGGCACGTTCAAGCTGCTTAGTAAAATATTCATTGATCCTTGCCTTTGTCAGCCCGTCCTGCACGAACTTTCTTTCTATTCCCATGTTCATTGCACCTCCTGGATTATCATTTCTATATTCACTGTCTCTGTATTCTTTGGAGATGACCTGCCCCTTGCCCGCGGCCTGTAGCCCCTGATGACCCGGCCCTGTTTGGTAGCGATGTGGGCTATCTTCATATTATCTGAATCCAGGCCCTTATATTCGGCATTGGCTTCGGCGTTCACCAGTAACTTAATAAACTCCTTTGCAGCCTTCTGTGGATACCTGCCTGCAGCCATGGGGCCTCTGCGGTGTCCCATACTGTCGTTATGACGCTTGAACGGGACTGCCTGTTTCAGGACGGTTACATCTTCAAGGTACTTTTGTGCCTGGCCTGTCTTCATACCTTTGATAGCCCTGCATATCTCCCTTGAATGCTTGGGTGAAATATGGAGTTCATGAGCCATGGCCCTTGATGTAGTATCAGGGTCTGCTTGTAATGAATAAGCAATTCTTGCCATCTGGTCTTCCTCCATTATTTCAGCGGTACGAACTTGCTGGACTTGGTAGCTCCCACACCGGCCGAACCGTGTGAAACCCGCTTGCGGGTAAAGGAATATTCACCAAAATAGTGTCCCAGCATCTCGGGTATGACCTCGACCTTTTCGAAGCTCTTCCCGTTGTGTATCTCCAGATTGAGGCCAACCATCCCAGGAAGGATGATCATATCCCTCAGGTGTGTCTTGATGGTTGTATCTCCGTCATTGATCTTGTTCAATATTTTCTTATGTTCATCGCCAAGCCCGCGGTTGATGGTCCTGCGCTGTCTTGCAGGCAGGAGTTCAGCAAACTCTTCCAGGCTCAAACTTTTCAGGTCCTGGAGAGTCTTTCCCCTGTAGGTAAACTCACCCTTTCTCTTGGGCAGTTTGGTGGATGATTTCTTTGCCATGCCTTATCACCTCTTTCCTGTTCTTCTTGCCGCAATGGACCCGACCTTCCTGCCTGGCGGTGCTCTTCTGCTTACGGTCTTGGGTCTTCCCGGATGCTGCCATCCACCGCCTCCGAAGGGGTGGTCTATGGCGTTCATTGCCACACCGGATACCCTGGGATACTTTGCTGCTCTTGTCTTTAATTTATGATATTTCTTCCCGGCCTTTACAAATGGCTTATCGACCCTGCCTCCGCCCGCCACTACTCCTATGGTAGCTTTGCACTTCGGGTTCAACCATTTTGTGGCTCCACTGGGCATCTGCACCACGGTCTTACCCACATCATGGGCAATCAGCACGGCATATACACCGCTTGACCTGGCAAGTTGCCCGCCGTCACCGGGCTTGTTCTCAATATTACACAACAGTATACCTTCAGGAATCTCACGAAGGGGCAACGTATTACCTTGCAGTATCTCTGCAGAAATACCGCAGGCGATCTCCTGCCCTACTGCAATGCCTTCCGGAATCAGTATCAGGCGTTCTTCTCCGTTCTCCAGGCTGATCCTTGCAATAGGTGCAGACCTAGCGGTATCGTGAAGTATCTCAATGACCTCGCCTTTAACTGTTTCATTCTGGTCCACTTTGATGTGTTTAAGCTGGGCCTTGAACTTGTGGGAGGGTGCCCGATAGGTGGGTGTTCCTTTACCCCGGTTCTGTGAAATAATTCTTTTTCCCATATATTCTCACCTTCCCTAGAATATTCCAAGTTTGGATGCAAGTTCGCCGGCTGTGTTATCGCCTTCGAAGGCTACGATAGCCTTTTTCTTACCTTTCATAGTAATCATTGTTCTCACTGAAAGCACAGGAATATCGTACAGTTCCTCGATCTCTCTTTTGATCTGGCCCTTGGTGGCATTGATATCAACCACAAATTGCAATTTGTTCTCGTCCTCGATATGGAAAGTGGCTTTCTCTGTAACAAAAGGATGTAATATTATTGACATTGATCACTCCTCCCCCAATACCTTGATAGCAGATTCTGTCCAGATGGCAAGCCTGCCTGCATGGGTACCTGGTGCTAACAGTTCAGCATTCAACCTGTTCACATTGATCACGTCCACACCTGATAGGTTCCTTGCCGCACGTACGATGCCGTTATCCTCCCCAATTACAATAAGCAGGCTCTTGGGCTTCTTGTACTTGCGTCCGCGTCTCTTGCCTCCGCCTGCCCTGATATGCTTACCGTTCTTTGCCCTTATCACATCATCGTACACGTTAATGGCCTCCATGAAGCCGATAACCCCTTTAGTTGTCTTGATATCCTGGAATTCATCATCAGCTACAATGGGCAACTCAGCATCGAACCTGTGTCCCCTGTTCCGGACCAATTCGGGATTTGTAGTGGCTGCAATTGCAGAATTGATGGCCTTGTAACGTTCCTTCTTATTGATCTTCTCAGAATAATCCTTCTCAACCTTTGGAGGGTGGGCTTTCCTGCCGCCCCTTGCCTGTGAGATACGGGCCACACGGTTGCCTGTCTTGATCCTGGGTACACGGGCTACACCGCGTCCGGGACCCCAGTTGGCTGCCGAAGTCTGCATACCGGCATAGGGTGTGGGACCGTAGACCTGCAGCCTGTTTGCCTGGGCTGCAAGTACAGCTTTCTTGATCAGGTCGGGCCTGTACATCTCATCAAATACAGCAGGGAGCTCGATATCGCCTTTAGAGGCTCCTGTAATATCCATGATTTTTGCTTTACTCATATCTTAATTCACCCCTGCTTTGACTCTACACTAATATATGATACCTGGGGTGCACCGATCTGCTGTTTATCGCCCCTTATGGCCGGTCTTAGCCTTATAAGCCGCCTCTTTGGACCAGGAACACTGCCCTTTAACAGCAAATAATTCCCGCTTACTTCTCCATAGTTAAGGAACCCGCCTTTGGGGGTCACTTCCCCGCCGTTCTCCCCAATCTTGATGATACGTTTATTGTACTCTGTTCTCTGGTGATAACCGGTCTGGCCCAGTTGTGGTACCCGCCAGCTTACTCTTGAGGGGTTCCATGGCCCCAGGGTGCCTATCTGCCTGAGACTGCCCTGTCTGCTGTGTTTGTGTTTCATCAGGTTGATACCCCACCGTTTCACAGGTCCCTGTGTACCTTTACCTATGGTGATGGCTAATACGTCTATCATATCACCGGTATTGAAAATTTCAGAAACTTCGACTGATTTTCCGATCATGGATGTTGCATATTCAAGTCTTGTGGCTATATCCCCGCCAACGATCCTGTTCTCCATCACATCAGGCGTCTTTTTTGGGATTCCTGCTATCAGGGACGGGAGCGTATAAGAGATCAAATGGATGTTTGCTACCTTTCCTTCTTCAACCAGCTTTCCTATCTTTTCAAGTGCATTTTTCGTATTGGTTTTCTTTGGTGTGAACAGTTTCCGCTCCAACGAGGGATCAAGGTCAGTGGACCATGCTTCGCCCAGTATTTTTGTGCCGTAAGGTCCTGGTTCTCCATATACCCTGATCGCTGCAATTTTCATTGCAGGTACTTCAAGCACTGTCACCGGAACGGAAATTTCCGTACCTTCGGTGAGACTATTGGGCATATCGTCCATCATGATCACATGGGTCATGCCGACTTTATATCCGGCAAAACCGCCCAGCTTGGGCTCATTATTTCCTTTGGACCATGATCTCATAGTAGGTATCTGGCTCTTTGCCCTTTTCCTCGGGCTGAAGGCCAGTGATCCTCGCCTTGGTCTGTGTAAATTTGCCATTCTCTTCCTCCTGGTTATAGGATTATCCTATCGCATCTGGTGGGACGGTCGTCAGCTTACCTGACCAGGTTCAGCGCAGACAGTGTAGCCCATACGGCCTCTTCTGTCCTTACTGTGGCTGTTCCCTGTCTGGGTATGGTATTGAGCACTTCACAATGGAAGTCAGAGAGCTTGAAGCCCTCATCGGCCAGTATGGTCTCTATACCTTGCCTGGGTGAGCCAAATACCACAGCAGTATACTTGGACTGCTTTGTCTGGTCACCAATCTGTGCCAGGAGTGTGTTGTCGAGCAACTTACCCTGGCGGGATGTGGCGATTATCAGGGCACCTTCTTCTGAAATTTTTTCCAGCGCCCCTGACAGGCTGTCTTCTACTGCTGTACGGTATCCCCAGTACATGGGGATCTCGTCCTTTGTTACCAGCTTTGCTTGTATTGGTCTTCGCGAAAAGATTCTGACATTAACGCGCTCGCCAGTTCGCACTTTCCTTGAAAGTGCTTCGAGGCGGATCGGGCTATCGATTCCGATATCGACCCATGCACTTTTGTCAGATCCGACTTTTTTCTCGCTTTTCTTTTTTTGTGGTCCAGGGACCACTACCCCAACCCGGAATTCTCCTTCGTTGAGGTTCGATGATCTTGATTCGATGGGATGATGCAGTGTCCTTAGTGGCGGTAACACCCCTGCATGCTTTAGCTCCTCCCTAAGGGGGAACAGGTGTTTTCGCAGGTACTGTGGTGTTTCTGCATATCTCAGCAGCAGGTCTATAAACCTACTGTCATCGAATTGCGGGTCGCGGTAGATGATTATCTTCCCGACCCTGAACACTGATGCCACTCTTGCAATCTGTCCGACCTTATATGTCTTTATTCTCCTGTCCCTTGTTTCTGCTGTAAGGGATGAGGGTATAAGTATTGTCAGGTCTGGACTTCCCCTGTCCGGGGCTAAAGATGGCATAAGTACTTTCCGCATATGATATTGTAAGAGATATATAAGTGTTTGCCAGCGTTTGCCGTTTCAGCAGAAACCTTATTGCCTATTATGAATTTCTATCTTATGAGGTGCAGTATAATATGTGTTTTGTTGATTCAAGCGCTGCCGATAGCGTGGACCTGAGCGCTGCTGCCATGACAAGATATGAATGCAGTGCATGCGGGAACAGATTCAAAGGTATGGGAAGTAAGCTGTCCTGTCCTGACTGCCAATCCACTGACCTGAAAAAACTGGATTAAGATATGCAGATCGAATCCATAGAACTGGTAAACGGCACGGCACTGGGCCTGAAAATGGACATGGAGCATGCGCCGCTACTGGTCATAAGGGCACCCAGGGGTTTTGTAATGTGCGGATACCTGGATATATCCATGGCAGAACGCCTGGATGACGTCGCCGTGAAGGTGAAGGGTGTCAGGAATTTCGAGGATGTGCTGGCATCCGGTGTAGTGGAGGCCACCCAGGCAGCAATCGATTTGGGAATTGAAGTGGGAATGCCTGCCAGGCAGGCCCTTGAGCGTATGTTTTAGAAACCTCTACCTTGCTTATCGGGAGAATAAATAATTCTCTATGAGTGGCAGAGTTGAGGTTATTGAATACATTATTTTCCATATGTGGCAGAGTTGAAGCTATAAAAAATAATGGTGCTCCCCCGGATGTACCTTTTCAATCACTGTTCTATCAAAAACATCACTCTCATCCAGTTCATTCTCAACATAACCAAGATTACGAAGCACAGGTACAAAAGCCATCGCTGAATCAATATACTCCCTGGGAAGACCTGCACAATATCTGGGAGATACCCGGTAAGTCTGCATGATAAAATCACTATCAACCACTTCAACCAGATTGGATACTACCTGGGCGGCACGCCCGGGCTCATCTCGTATTAGATTGGAAGCATCCTCATGCAGCCGCAGGAAATCCTCTACCAGTCCACGTCTGTCCCGCAGCAGTTCATGGCTTACAATAATACCATAACTTGGATTAAAGGGCCAGAGCTTTGAAGGCGGGATCACAACCTTTGTACCGCATACCCTGGCAGCCGCAACCGACAAAGGCGGCGTCCCAATAGCCGCATCCACCTGGCCGTCATCCAGTGCATCGGGAATAAAATCTGCCCACTGAAAATTCCTTACCTCAATAGACCCGACAAGGTCATGCTCCTCCAGCAGGTTGCGGATAATTACATCATGGATAGAACCTGACGGCGGACACCCGATTACACCGGCCCTGAACTGCTCCAGGACCGATGCCATATCCCCGCCCTTATCCTTAAGAGTACTGCATCCGTGCGGCCCGATCATCACAGTACCTTCCATATGGCCACCGCCTACGCATATGATTGGCACACCCCTGTCAATACCTATCATCACAGGGGGCAGCCCGATATACCCAATATCCACCTCGCCCCTGGAAAAAGCATCCACGATAGCCGGACCTCCACCGAACATGCTCCATTTGACTGTAAGGCCCAGTTTATCCTCAAGCCATTGTGTACCCATGAGTATGAACGAAGTATGGTAGAATGTGGAGAGGTGACCTATACGTAGTTTTTTATTAACCATATATTACCAGTTATATTATCCAATATACTTAGATAATCTTTGCCTAATACAAACATTAAAAAAAGGGAAGGCCATTATAAAATGGCCATACTTTAATTTTCAAATCCAGGTTTTTGTTTATATACTTGCTTTAATTCTTTTCCAGCTGGAAATGGTTTCAACCACCACAAGAAGTGCCAGCACAAGCAAAATAATTACCGTGCCGCCCAGTAAGTAATTCTTGGCCGGTATCAGGTCGATAGCCAGGAATACCAGTGCCGCTATCGTAGTCAGCAACATGAAAATGCCAGGATATAAAGTATATCGTGACGGTTTTTTCAGTCCAACAAGCCAGATAGTAACTACAAACAGTGTCAGGGCTGCAATCAACTGGTTCGCTGACCCGAAAACCGGCCAGATAATGGTCCAGCTATCAGTAAGAGCAAGAGCGCCTGCCGGTATTATCAAAACTATTGTGGATACATACCTGTTATCCATCACTGTAATACCAAGCCCGTTACTTCCGAACAGTTCTGTACCTACAAATCTTCCAAGCCTGCTTGCCGTATCAAGTGTGGTCATGACAAAAGTCTTTATTATCATCATGCCAACCACAGTTCCCAGCGTTAAACCAAAGATGGGGGCCACCAGGTGACCATAGCCGGTACCGAACGTCAGTATCCAACCCTGCTTTAGGAGTACAGGATAAGATATTGATGGGTCATTTGTGGCCCAGCTCAATCCTGCGGTTACTGCAAGTAATGCCAGAATGGCCAGAACACCTTCCACCAGCATGGCGCCATATCCTATCACTTTTGTATCTGATTCTTTCTTGATCTGTTTTGAGGTTGTCCCGCTGCTGACCAGTGAATGGAAACCAGAGACTGCTCCACATGCAACTGTCACAAACAGTATGGGCCAAAGATATCCATTACTACTATTGACGCTGATAAAGGCTGGAGTGGAAATCGTCGGATGAACCACAGCTACACCAATAAATCCTATTGCCAATCCAATGAATAGCACATATGAGGCCAGATAGTCCCTGGGTTGAAGTAATGTCCAGACCGGCAGTACTGATGCGATAAATGCGTACACAAGAAGTATCACAACCCAGTAACTGAAAGGATCACTTACAGGCAGTTCAAGGGGATAACTCAATCCCAGGTAAATGAATGCAAAGAGAAGTACCAAACCCAGTGCCGTTCCGATACGTGTATCTATCCCAAGCTTAAAACCCATATAACCTACAAGTAGTGCAATGGGTATCAGCATCAATGTGGGCAGGACGATCTCTGGTTTATTGATCAATGCTTTTGCCGCAACTACGGCAAAAACCGCAACAATGAGTATCAATGTAAGCCAGATAAAAGATGCAAATATCAGTTGTGCTCTTCTGCTCATGACTTTTCCGGCAACACTTGCAATACTCTTACCTTCATGCCGGATGGATGCCACCATGGAACTCATATCATGGACACCACCAATAAATATTGAGCCGATAACGATCCACAAAAATGCCGGCAGCCAGCCAAAGAGGGACGCTGCCACCACCGGACCGATTATGGGGTCTGCACCTGCATGATTTACATTTCCAGACACGATACCTCTTCAGGATAGCGATCTAAGATAACAATGGTTTTTTTGTGACGTTCTTTTAATTTGAAGACTACACAAAAGATAATCAGGTCAACTACTATCCGTTATCCTGCCTGGCGGCCTTGTGCTTTTAATTATACTCTGGGTTTCTTTGGTGATTTTACAATCAACAGAGTGAGTTAATGGATTATCACCGGATATCCTGGAATAGAACAGGTACTGCTGTGCATATCCGGCATACTGCCCGAAATAACTGCGTGCAAATTCACCGATGATATCGCTCTGCCTGCTTTTTGGACCTACCAGGAACCGGCCGTAGTGTTCATTCATCACTGAAAATATATGTGTATCTACCGGGAACGCTTCCCGCTTGTCATATGCAAACAGCAGCACGCAGTCCGCAATCTTGGGCCCGATACCCCGCACCCCCATCAGCAATTCCCTTGCCTCCCTGTACTCAAGTTCAAAGGGCGTGCCCAGGTCAAGTTCTCCCTTGTCCACCTTCCTTGCCACCTCCAGTATATTAGCACTTCTAAATCCCAGTTTAGTCTCCCTGAGCCGATTTTCCGTTGTCTTGGCCAGCACTTCGGATGTGGGGAACGAAAAATCCCGCCCCAGCTCATCGCCGTACTGCCTGCCCAGGTTGAAAATGGAATCCTTAATATTTGGAATGGACTTGCAGCTTGAGGCCATGTAGGATATGAGGCATTCCCAGGGTTCCTGTCTTATCAGCCGCAGCCCCCTGAAACGATGTATCAGGTCGTCCATTACAGGGTCGGTGTTTATCCGTTTGTATATCTCTGGCATATCGTCATCCAGCCTGAAATACCGGACGATGCTGTCCCTGTCCAGGCCGGTGTCAACCACTAGGTCACACCCATCCTGCCTTGCCCGCACAATATGGCCCCGGACCACGCCGGTCCACCATTCACCGCTGTGCTGCCACCTGAATACCTGTCCGCAGTCCAGTGTGCTGTCAAGGTCGAAGTCTTTGGTCCTGATGTGCATGATTGGGGGAATTGTTCCATTACAGGATAATCATTTTCTCAATATCGGTGCACGGAATTATACAGTCTGTGTTGTTATAATAATTCCCTATTTTACCAGGTTAACCTGCCACTTAAACCAAATTTTACATATTATCAGGTCTGAGTTAGTAACAGATGGAACTCAATACCATCCTGTTCATTAAAAAGAAGTTCCAGGAACATTACAGGAAAGAGCCGCCTGAGCCGCCGCCGGGTCTTGAGAAACGGGAATGGGGATTTTTAATGCTTGAGCCTGATTCAGGTATGCGGCGGCACAAAGCATTTGTAAGCGTTGGTGAGATGCAGGAATATATCCAGGCCATGGTCCCGGCCCATGTGTACCATTCGGCTGCTTACTACCAGCATCCTGGTGCTCCTACCATGAAGGAAAAGAACTGGGAGGGCACAGACCTGATCTTCGATATCGATGCCGACCACCTGCCTGTGAAAACTGATTCCTTCAAGGTCATGCTTGATGATGCAAAGCAGGAGATCATCAAACTGACTGGGTTTTTGATGGATGATTTTGGGTTTGGTGAGGATAGCCTCCATATTGCCTTTTCGGGAGGCAGGGGGTATCATGTTCATGTAAGGGACCCAAGGGTACTGAACCTGGACAGCGCCCAGCGAAGGGAGATAGTAGATTACCTGAGCGGGACCGGTCTTGACCTGGACCACATTTTTAAGAAAAAATACGTTGAAGGTGATGATAAGAGATCAAAGATACTGGTATTTCCCTCCGAATCCCAGGGTGGGTGGGGCAGGCTGGTGAACCGCAAATTGATCAGCTACCTGCAGGAACTGGCAGGTGGTGACAATCCTGTAAAGAGACTCATGGAATTTGACAGGATTGGGAAAAAGACTGCAAATAAGATAATAAATACTGTTGACGATCCTGTTCATCTGGAACCTTTGAGGATGGGGAATTTTGATGCATTGAGCTCGATTCCTGCAGGGTTCTGGGAAACTGCCTTGCAGCAGGTCATACCACATATAAGTGTCCATATTGATGAACCGGTTACAGCCGATATAAAACGCCTGATAAGGGCGGCATCGTCCCTGCACGGAAAATCGGGCATGAAGGTAATATCGCTGACAGTGGATGAGCTGCAACGGTTCGAACCCCTGGTAGATGCTGTGGTGTTTGGGGATAATGAGATAAAGATAAATGTCACCAGGCCCACTACAGTCGAGATGATGGATGAGCGATTCGAAGTGGAGGAAGGGGCTAATGTACTGCCCGAATATGCGGCTATCTACATGATGTGTAAGGGTGCTGCCGAATATATGGGGGGAGTGAGATGAAATTCGAAGAACTTGTCCGTGTACTGGAGGAAGAGAAAAAACCCACCCTGTCGAGGATAGCTTCTGGTTTCTACTCAGCAGTACAGGAATATATCAAGGAACTGGAAGAGGCTGACCGGAAAATATCCAGGAGACATTCCGAGGAAAGTATCATGATCCAGTATGAACTGAAGAATGCTCTGTCAACGGTTGATAAGATATTCAACAGGCGTACACGCAAGATTATTAAAATGGCTTCTGGCAAGGCATTTTCTAAAAATCATACTAATATCACTCATGATATTGAGAATATGACCCCTGAGGAGAGGCATGTATATCAACAGGTACTGGACGCAATCCTCACAGGCAAGAAAAATACCATAGAACCCATCCTTGGCACATTAACTGAAAATGAACCAGGTATTAAGCCGGATAGTAAGCCAGATATTAAACTTGACATTGAATCAGGTATTAAACCAGACAGTAAACCTGACATTGAATCAGGTATTAAACCAGACAGTAAACCTGACATTAAATCAAGTGTTCAACCTAACATCGAATCAGGTATTAAACCAGACAGTAAACCTGACAGTAAACCTGACATTAAATCAAGCATTCAACCCAACATTGAATCAGGTATTAAACCAGACAGTGAACCTGGCATTAAATCAAGCATTCAACCCAACATTGAATCAGGTATTAAACCAGACAGTGAACCTGGCATCAAATCAAGTATTCAACCTAACATTGAATCAGGTATTAAACCAGACAGTAAACCTCACATCAAATCTGACATCACAACACCAGTGCAGGATATTGATGAACACATGGTTCAGGCAGGCGATGCCGATGATAAAGCGTCTGGAGCGATATCGACTGATACAGGGACGATACCAGGAGTGCCGGATCAAGAACCAATAGATAAGAAACAGGATATATCGGGGGTATCTGCAGCCGATAATACACCTGCCACTGAAAAATCATCCCCTCAGGAAACAAAAACACAGGTTACCTCTCCACCACTTCATAAAGAAGAAATAGGCAGGGACTCAGATGAAAAAGGCAAAAAGGATATAAATAAAGAATACATTGTTGTGCGATTACTAAAGGACATCCCAAAGTTCAGGGGTGCCGATGGACGCAACTATATACTGGGTGCCCAGGACGTGGCTGTTTTACCGAAAGTAAATGCGAAACCCCTTATAAAACGTAAGGTAGCGGTACAGATAGAAAGTACTTGACAATAATCAGAATAAATAATATCACTCACAAAGGATGAAAATAATATGAAGATGCCAACAAAGTTCAGGACGCATTGCCCATTTTGCAAGACCCACACAGAGCATAAAGTAGAAAGGGTCAAGAAAGGTAAGGCATCGTCAATGACGAGAATTACGAGACAGAAACACAGACATCAGGGAATAGGTAATACAGGCAAGTTCTCAAAGGTGCCTGGCGGCGACAAGCCGACCAAGAAAGTGGCACTGAGGTATCGTTGCACCGTATGTAAGAAAGCATACCAGAAGAAATGTTTCAGAGCCGGTAAGTTCGAACTTACGGGGTGAATGCAAAAATGTTACAAGAACCCAAAAGCAGATTCCTTAAAGTCAAGTGCAATGATTGCGAGAACGAGCAGGTGATATTCGGCAGTGCCAGCAGTATTATTGTCTGCCAGGTATGCGGCCGCACACTTGCAGAACCCACAGGCGGAAAGGGAATAATCAAAACACAGATTCTCGAAGTACTGGAATAGATACATAAGAATTCATACCGGAGATAAATATGGAACGAAAAGGTTGGCCTGAAGAGGATGAACTGGTTGTCTGTACAGTAAAGCAGGTCAAGGACTTCGGTGCATTCACCGAACTTGACGAATATGGCCAAAAGGAAGGCCTGATCCATATATCCGAGGTAGCTGCCGGTTGGGTCAAATACATCAGGGACCACGTGAGAGAGGGGCAAAAGATCGTCTGTAAGGTCCTGAATGTTGAACCTACGAAGCATCATATCGACCTGTCGTTGAAGGATGTTAATGAACACCAGCGGCGGGAAAAGATACAGGATTGGAAGAATGAGCAAAAGGCCGAAAACTGGATAAATTACGTGGCCGAGGTCACCAAAACCGGTCCTGAAGAACTGGAAGAACTTGTCGACCAGCTCTATGAAATTTATGACAGCGTATATGCAGCTTTTGAAGAAGGTATGCAGAACGGGGCAGATGCATTGATAGATGCAGGGGTGAAAAGTGCACAGGCTGAAGCCATCAGCAATGTGGGAATTGAAAATATAAAAATTCCGTATGTAGAGATCACAGGATACATGGACCTGTCATGCCCGATGCCCGAAGGCGTGGATGCCATCAACAAATCCCTTAAATCCGCTGCTAAGATCAAAGTGGATGAAGACGTGAAAGTTGATGTCACCTATATGGGTGCCCCGAGATACAGGATACATGTTACAGCTCCTGATTACAAAAAAGCCGAGAATGTACTCAAACAATCGGCAGATGCAGCTATCAAGGTTATAAAGAATGCCAAGGGTACAGGCTCATTCCACAGGCATAATGAAGCCAAGGCCTGAAGGATTATTATGGGTCAACATATCAAATACTGTACAGAATGCGCCAATTATACTCTAAAAGACAAGTGTCCATCCTGCAGCGGTACAACTATTAACCCGAAACCTGGCCGGTTCTCACTGGAAGACAGGTACGGTAGATACAGGCGATTGATGAAAAGCCAGTTAAAAGAGAGCTAAATGCAAATGAAAGAAACAATTGTAAAGATTTTAAATGAAGTCGAACTGGAAGACCCAATTCTGATCGAAGGTCTGCCAGGTGTGGGCCATGTGGGCAAACTGGTAGCCGAGCAGATGGTGGAAGAACTTGAAACTGAGAAGATCGTGGAGATATATTCTCCCCATTTTCCTCCACAAGTTATTGTAAAAGATGATTTTTCAGTTGAACTTGTAAAAAATGAATTCTATGCGCATAAATCAGATACCCATAATGACCTGCTGATCGTGGTGGGGGACCATCAGAGCGTTACCAATGAAGGACATTATGAAATCTCTGGTATCATCCTGAACATAGCAACAGAGTACAACGTTAAGCGTATCTATACCCTTGGTGGCTATGGAACAGGACAGCTTACTGAAAGCGAATCCGTGCTGGGTGCAGTGAACAATACCGACATGATCGAGGAACTTAAAGGATATGGTGTGGAATTCAAGGAAAACGAACCTGCAGGTGGAATAGTAGGCGTGTCGGGCTTGCTTCTGGGTTTGAGTAAAATAAGGGGTATTGATGCCGCTTGTCTTATGGGTACTACTTCAGGTTATCTTGTAGACCCAAAAAGTGCACAGGCCGTACTAAGCGTACTTAGTTCTATCCTGGATATGCAGGTCGATACCCAAAGCCTGGAGGAAAGAGCTAAGGACATGGAGCGTATAATGGCAAAGATCCTTGAAATGGAACAGATGCAGGGACCACGTGATATTGGTGCAGACGAAGACCTGCGGTATATCGGTTAACAAAAAAAGTAAAAAGGTTAGGAGGCCTCCCCCAAAAACGGCCGCTCTTTCACTCAGTTGATCTTAGTCGTTATACCCCGCAGCTCTGCTGCGGTTGGGTGTGCCGGCGCAACGTTTGACCCTGATATTTTCCTGGTATATCCCTTTCACATATTATTTAATATATAATATTGCATTTAGTAGGTATAATACTCATCAATGTTTTTCTTCAATTTTGTACCTTCCCTGAGTCCTATTTTCAGCGCCTTTTCATTAATAGGCAGCAGATCCGCCCTCATACGCTCTTTCAGTGCTTCCTTTAACGATACCGGTCTTACGATATCAGTAAGAGCTATTATACTTCCCAGTGCGATCACATTTGCGATAATGACCACACCTGCCTTTGTGGCCAGTTTTGTAAAGGGAATGCTATAATGTTTGATAGGGGGGTGGTGCATGACCAGTGTAGAATCCACGATTAAAATACCATCATCCTTCAATTCAGGAACAAATTTATTACATGATTCCTGGTTCATAGCAAGTATAATATCCATTTTTTCAGGTATAGGATAATCGATGGGCTTGTCACTAATGATCAGGTTTGACTTGCTGGCACCACCCCTGGCTTCAGGGCCGTAACTACTGGTCATTGTCACGTTCTTTCCATCCTTGACTGCTGCATGTGCCAGCAACGCGCCACCCAGGATAAGACCCTGGCCACCCGAACCTGATAAGCATATATTGTGCTGCGTCATAGCCTGTCACCACCTGCATTTTTAACAATCTGGCTGTATCTTTCCAGGTAATCAGGTTCATCCAGGTCTACAAGAATACCGACTGGGAACTGCTCGCCTACCTCCCCGGGCGGTATCTTCTTGAATGCCGGGTTAGATACAGCATTGTCCTTAAACCACATCATCATGTCCACCGGACTGCCTTTTTTATTGCGCCTTCCATACTGTACCGGGCACTGGGACATAGCTTCTACCACACTGAAACCTTTCTTGTCGATAGCCCTGTACAGCAGGGCATCCAGCATCTTTGCATGGTATGTAGTTGCCCGTGCTACAAAGGAGGCACCACAGGCCTCCACCAGTTTACATATGTCGAATGGCTTTTCTATACTGCCGTACTGGGCGGTACTGGCCTTGTGTTCCATGGGCGTGGTTGGGGAGTACTGACCCCCGGTCATGCCGTAGATGTTGTTGTTAACGATAAGGGCGGTCAGGTCAATATTTCGGCGGCAGGTATGTATCAGGTGGTTACCGCCAATGGCAGTGGCATCACCATCTCCCATTACCACGATAATGTTAAGTTTTGGATTTGCCAGCTTGATGCCTGTAGCAAATGATAGTGCCCGGCCATGGGTAGTATGAAGAGTATTAAAGTCCAGGTAAGTGCTCATCCTGCCTGAACAGCCGATACCGCTGACAAGCACGATCTCGTCCTTGGTAAACCCTGTCCTTTCAATAGCCCGGACAAGTGCGCCCATGACTATGCCTATGCCGCAGCCCGGGCACCATACATGGGGGAATGTCTTATCAGGCCGCAGGTACTTGTACATGGTCTCTGAAGTGCGTATCATAATGCTGCCTCCTCTATCTTTTCTATGATCTGGGCCGGGGTTATCAGTTCCCCATCCACCCTGGTGACCCGCACCGCTCTTTTGGGGCAGGATTTCAGCACTTCGCCGTAAACCTGCCCATAATTCATCTCTGGTACAACGAACAACTTAACCCTTTTACTGATGTTCTCCAGATGGAACCTGGGGAACGGCCAGAGGGTTATGGGTCTAAGCATTCCGGCCTTTATCCCCCAGCTTCTGGCAATATTCACGGCCTCACGGGCAGAGCGGGCTACACTTCCATATGCCACTATACAGATGTCGGCATCTTCAAGCATATATTCCTCGATCCTGATTATATCATGTAAATTGTTCTTGATCTTAAAGGTGAGTTTGTCCAGGCACTGTTCCACTTCTTCATGAACCAGTGTGGGAAAGCCGGATTTGTCATGTACCATTCCAGTCACATGGTATCTGTATCCCTCACCGAATGGTACCAGGGGTACTATCTCACCACCAGGCAGGTCATCGTAAGGATCGTACCAATCCGGTGGTACAGAGGGTTCAGGTCTGTCAATGACCTCTATTTTTTCAGGTAACTGGACATTTTCCCACATATGACCGACTATCCCATCCATTAGCATGATCACCGGACTGCGATATTTCTCAGCCAGGTTAAACGCATGGATCGTGAGGGTATAGCATTCCAGCACCGATTGGGGTGATAATACAATAATGGGATGGGCCCCGTGGGTACCCCAGCGGCTCTGCATCACGTCACCCTGGCTGGGCCTGGTGGGCATCCCGGTACTTGGCCCGCCCCTCATTACATTTACTAATACGCAAGGTATCTCTGCCATTGATGCAAAACCCAGGTTTTCCTGCATTAGCGAGAATCCGGGGCCACTGGTGGCGGTCATGGATTTGACTCCGGCCAGTGATGCACCGATAATGGCACCCATACTGGATATCTCATCCTCCATTTGTATGAAAGTACCTCCTACTTTTGGCAGTTCGACTGAGAGGAATTCGGCGATCTCTGTGCTGGGTGTGATGGGGTATCCGGCAAATAACCTCATCCCCGCAGCCAGTGCTCCCATTGCACATGCCTCATTGCCATGTAGTAATAGATCCTTATGTCTCTTCATGCTCAGCCTCCTTTATGTCCAAATCCTTTTTCACTGTAATTGCATAGTCGGGACAGTGGATATCACACAGGCCGCACATAATACAGTCCTTAGGCCTGGCTGCATAAGGATATCCGGATGTGCCGCTTTCCAGTACATTTTTTGGACAAATGGCTATGCAGATGCCACATTTCTTGCACCATCTAGAAAAGATATGTATGGGGTCGTCATTTTTCTGTTTCATCCTGGTAAACGTCCATCTTTATTTGGATATGAATTTAAACAATATGTCAGTGTTTGGGAAATATAAATAATATTCGATAAGAGTAAGCTATCTTAATGGGAAATATTTTGGACGTATAGGAAATTATATACTTTCCTGCAGGTTTAGAAAATGCGGATGAAGTGAGCATTTTCTAAATATAGAAAATGAATGAATGGAATACACGATTAAGTTACCCATTTTACAGTACAACAAAAAAATGAATCCACTCCGGTTTGGAATAGAAATAGGCCCCAACTCCCCCAGGGGCCTCAATTGTTAATTAACATGGAATGATAAGCCTGAAATGCCAGGTAATTTGACTATCAGACGATAATATGACCTCTAATATGCCATATGATATGCCAGTTTTTTCTTTTGCGATAAGTCCATTTTTCCATATACGGCGTCATACAGTGCCATGACCTGATTCGTATCGGTTGGATCTTGAAGCTCATGGGCCGCTTGTTTGAATATTTTCCATAGGTTTTCCGGATGGGAATTTATATTATCAACAGTTTTTTGTGCTATTGGTTCTATAGATTCCTCGATTACTGGTATGTTGGCCTTCCGGTTCTTATTGAATGCTTCCTGATATAGTTCAAATGCTTTAGGGTTTGTCTGTTCCCATGTTCTTACATGAGATGGTAGTTCCATTTCTTCGGACATAATTCATCATTCTCCAATTGTATTATTAATACTATCTTTCGTAATATTTAGTATTACGATTTTATCTATTCGTATTACAAATATATAAGATTTACGCTATATCTGGCCTTTGGACATAATTATTTTGGGATTCAATATGCTGCGGCTTTTTTTGAAAAAATATATTCAACCATCTTTCCTGCTACACCCTTGGAACTCCGGCTCTCAGCCACGAACACCCCCGCCGCCCCGCTGATGATAGCACCGGTATGGCCTATGGTCTTGCCCGGAGACGCGCTTGTGCCTATTGTGGCTACCGGGTCAATTCGAGGATTATTAGATGAGGAACCGATCAATACATGAGTTTCGTCCATTCAATTTATTGCGACCAGTCAAATCAAACAAATTTAAAATTATTCCTGCCCATAATCAATGAAGATAAACTTATTAGTTATTACAACCTTATCAGAATCCATGAACAAAACATATGTTGAGATTACTTCTTCAGTTGGCGCTGTAGCGGTGTTCATTATTTTAATTGTAATTGTCAATACAACATTTTCAGCTTATGCTGCCTATGGAAATGTAGTAATATTACTTATTTATGTGATAAGCGTGGGATTGATCGGTCTTAAACTTGCTGAGATAAATAACTGACCTTCTATCGCAGTATCTCCGAATAACTCCCAAATTCCTCAATTCGTTTTATATTGCTGTACATTTCAAAATTATACAGCTAATATCCATCAATTTCCAATGCCAACTCTTATTATGTGATTTGCTCTGAAAATAACATTTTCATGCTCATGGGTGTCCTGAAATGTCATGAAGGTTCATTTAAAAATGATTCAAGAATAAATTGAAAAAAATAATCGTGCAGGTTAAAGATAGAAATCCTAACTCAACTGCACATATTTTGACTTTATTTAAAGCGTGTTAATTATCCGGTATACTCCGGACAAACACATAGTGTATGACTATAAACTTCAGAATTAATATCTCTTCGGTCTATGGTTTTTATAGCACTCTCTGCAGTACACCGGTCTATCAGGATCGGGTACAAAAGGCACTTCGGTTTCTTGACCACAATCGGCACATGTAGCTTTATGCATCTCTCTTGGTCCAAAACCGCCTTTTCTTTCGAAACCTCTTCGTTCCATTTATTCTCATCCATTGTTGTTTATATCAACTAATACAGAAATCTACTCATGAGAATACGTGAATCCTTATGAGGTTTAAAGATTAATTGACAACGCTTCTTTACTATCTACTGGTTTATAGTACTATTGCTCAACCGTTTACTTTAGTACCATTGCTCAACCTTTTATTTTAGTACTATTACCCAACATTGTAGAACCGCCAGACCTTAATCAACATCACGATGATAGGACTGTACCGACCTGACATCGATCAGGTTTTCCCGTGCCGCTCTAATACCCCTTGCAGCAGCCATGGCGGCAGCAGTGGTAGTATGGTACGGGATATTGTACTTGATAGCAGATTTTCGGATATAGCTGTCCTCGTAAACACCCTCCTTACCAATGGGGGTGTTCAGTACGAACTGTATCTCCTGGTTATGCATTGCATCAACAATATTTGGCCGCCCCTCATGCATTTTCTTGATAACTTCACATTCGATCCCGTTTTCCTTAAAGAAACCGGCTGTGCCTTTCGTGGAAAGTATCGTAAATCCCATTGAAAACAGTTCCCTGCCAACAACAAGCGCACGCTGCCTGTCGCCTGCCGCTACAGTGATAAGTGCGGTTCCTTCAAGAGGCAATGAAGACCCGGCAGCAACCTGGGACTTGAAAAAAGCGATCTCAAATGAATCTGCCATGCCCAGCACCTCACCTGTAGAGCGCATCTCAGGTCCGAGCACGGGGTCAACCTCAGGGAACATATTGAACGGGAATACAGTCTCTTTGACACCAAAATGCGGGTAAGTACGCAGGTGGGTGTCCATATCTGACAGTTTCGCACCAAGCATGACCTGTGTCGCAATTTGTGCCATTGATACGCCTGTAACCTTGGACACTAATGGCACAGTACGTGAAGCCCTCGGGTTCGCTTCCAGGATATAAACAACATCATCCTTGATGGCATACTGGATATTCATAAGTCCCACAACCTTCAATTTAGTGGCGATACGGCGCGTGTATTCTTTAAGGATCTCCATTTGTTCCTCTGAGATACCTACAGGAGGCAATACACATGCACTATCACCCGAGTGGATTCCGGCAAGTTCGATGTGTTCCATGATCGATGGGATAAATACATCAGTACCGTCAGATATCGCATCCACTTCACATTCCAGCGCATCCTCAAGGAACTTGTCTATAAGCATTGGTTTTTCTGGTGTAATCTCAATAGCTCCGGCAACGTATTTTTCAAGCATTTCATCATCATATACGATCTCCATACCCCGCCCGCCAAGCACATACGAGGGACGGACGATAAGTGGATAGCCTATTCGCCCGGCAACATCCAGTGCTTCTTTTAGTGATCTGGCAGTACCGGGTTCCGGCATGGGTATCTCCAGATTCCTGATAATGTCTGCAAACCGCTCTCGGTCTTCTGCCAGGTCAATGCTCTTGACCGACGTTCCCATGATGTTCACGCCTGCCGCTTCAAGTTCTGCGGCAATGTTCAATGGTGTCTGGCCGCCGAACTGCACGATTGCACCGATTGGTTTCTCCTTGTCATAGATGCTCAGTACATCCTCTACGGTAACAGGTTCAAAGTACAGCTTATCCGAAGTATCGTAGTCGGTAGACACTGTTTCGGGGTTACAGTTGACCATAATGGACTCATAACCAAGTTCGCGCAGCGTGAAAGCGGCGTGCACGCAGGTATAGTCGAACTCGATACCCTGTCCTATTCGGTTGGGCCCGCCGCCGATGATCATGATCTTCTTCCTGTCAGATACAGGCACCTCATCGTTGGCATTGTAGGTGGAGTAGTAATAGGCTGCATCCTCTGCTCCACTCACTGGCACGATGTTCCATGCCTGGCGCAAGCCAAGGGATAAGCGCTGCTCGCGTATCTGTTGTTCTGGTACACCCAATATCTGGCCCAGGTACTTATCAGAAAAACCATATTTCTTGGCCTGGATGAGTAGTTCATCCGGCAGCTTGCTGCCTTTGTACTTCAGGACATGCTCTTCCAGTTCCACCAGTTCCTTCATTTGCTCTAAGAACCAGTGCTTGATATGCGTTATCCTGAACAATTCATCAATAGACATCCCTTTTCTAAGTGCTTCATAAATGATGAACTGACGTTCGGATGAAGGCTCTACCAGTAGTTTTCGCAACTCATCCAGTGATAGGTCGTTGAAGTTTTTGGCAAATCCCAGTCCGTAGCGCCCGGTCTCAAGGGAGCGGATGGCTTTTTGGAATGCTTCTTTGTAATTCTTGCCAATGCTCATGGCCTCGCCAACAGCACGCATCTGTGTACCAAGCTGGTCAATGGAGCCAGGGAATTTCTCAAAGGCCCAGCGTGCGAACTTTATAACCACATATTCACCTGACGGTGTGTACCTGTCCAGTGTGCCGTCGCGCCAGTATGGAATATCTTCCAGCAGCAAGCCGCCTGCCAGTTTTGCAGACACCAGTGCGATCGGGAACCCTGTGGCTTTGGAAGCCAGGGCAGATGAGCGTGATGTACGTGGATTGATCTCGATCACGACTATGCGGCCGGTCTCGGGGTCGTGGGCGAACTGGACATTGGTGCCGCCTGTCACTCCGATCGCATCCACAATGCGGTACGAATAGTCCTGCAGCCGCTTCTGTAATGCTTCATCGATGGTGAGCATGGGTGCAGAGCAGAAGCTGTCGCCCGTATGCACGCCCATGGCATCGATGTTCTCAATAAAACAGACAGTTATTTTGTTACCTTTTGCATCCCTTACTACTTCAAGTTCAAGTTCCTCCCAGCCCAGTACAGATTCTTCCACAAGTATCTGCCCGATGAGGCTGGCCGATATACCCCTGGCACCAATAGTGCGCAGTTCATCTACGTTATAGGCGAACCCCCCACCTGTCCCGCCCATGGTATAAGCAGGCCGGATGACCACAGGATATCCGATATCTTTCGCTATCTTTTCAGCTCCTTCTATGCTGAAGGTAGTGTCACTGCGCGCAGTCTCCACACCAATACTGTCCATGGTCTCTTTGAAAATAGTACGGTCCTCACCACGCCTGATGGCGTCGGCCTGTACCCCTATGAGTTCGATGCCATATTTTTCCAGGATGCCTTCTTCATAAAGTTCAAAGGACAGGTTCAGCCCTTTCTGCCCGCCCAGGTTGGGCAGCAGGGCATCAGGGCGCTCCTTGTCTATGATCTTCTCCAGGGTTTCAATGTTCAACGGCTCGATATAAGTAATATCAGCCATGCCGGGATCGGTCATGATAGTAGCAGGATTGGAATTAACGAGCACGATCTTAAACCCAAGCTGGCGCAGTGCTTTACAGGCCTGGGTGCCGGAATAGTCAAATTCAGCGGCCTGGCCGATCAGAATCGGGCCTGACCCTATAATTAGTACTTTGTGGATGTCCTCTCTTTTGGGCATATCTTCACCTTCTCCGGAAGGGACATAATGACATAATACTCTTTTGTATTACACCGATATACTTTTTATTTCAAAGGTTAGTATTTACACAATGATTATCCAAATAATGGGCGGGTCGGTCAATATCACAGACCTGGATAGATTTCTCAAACAACTCTCAGACATCGGAAGCACTCACAATGTAACGGTACAGGCATTGAACGCTGAGTTGGTATCAGGCAGCCGGCACTTGATGTTCGCAGTAGGGAAGGCAATAAGGTCATTTGGATCGGGCAGGAACACTGCAAATAACCTTGGAATGGAGATAATGCTGTATGCTTCGGGTAACCTCCAGATAGGGCGGGCACTGGGCATGGGTGTAAAAACAGGGGATAACCGTGTAGCTGTGGTGGTGGCAGGTAACAACGGTGTGGATAGTGCTATTAGTGAAGTAAATGAAGTGCTGGATACCGTTGACCATGCAGTGTTGGAATATTCAAAGGCCAAACAGGACAGCTTACTGGAATTCTTCAATATAACTCGCGATGAACTGGATGCTGTAGGTGAGGGCAAGATACCTGAACTGGTGCTGGAAAGGGTAGCCCTGGTTGATGTGATCAAATAGAGTGGGTATTGATCGGATACAGATTTTGTATGTATGATTGAATATGGATTTTGTATATATTGATTAGATACAAAATTTGTGATTGGCTACGGCTTGACAGCAACTACACTTTATAAGTCATACGATCTGCTGGAAGGCATAGTTAATTTTGTCTGGAGTACAATGTAGAACTCACAAAGATCATCTCCCCTCCCGATTGTCTTTTTGGATTTTATCACTGCATCGCCCTTGAATACGTAGTCAGTGGCACCTTTTAGCAAACCATGAGTAATATTACATAGGTGAATATTGAATTTTCCATGAGGGTGTACGAACTGACATTTGGTGACTACATAATGCATCACATTAGGGTCGATCAGTTCCAGGTCTGATTCACGGCCAAGTTTTAAATCAATATCAGAGAATGCTGTTTTAAACGTCTCCAGATTCCAGTCACTAATATTAAATTCCCTTTCATATTCCTTAATTATCTGTTCACCCATTCGTATTCCCAGTTTTTCAACTGTAGTATATATCTCCTTTTTATCCTTTATTCCGTCAAGGAAAATTAAAAAGGCCATCAGTTCATTGCTAAAACCGCCTCTTGAACTCATAAGGCTGTCCACCAGTTCAGAAATTCTTCCTTCAATCTCCCGCTTATGCTGCAGGACTATTAAACTTGAAACTTCAACAGGTTCATAATGATAACCATTCATTTTCAGTATGTTCACCAGTGTTTCGGTTATGGATTCGATGACCTCCTTATTTGAGTATGAATGGAATATCGTGAGCTGGTCCTGGTTAATATCGATCCTGTCAACAATCCGTGAGGTTTCAAATACGGATTTTATCATTGGCAGAAGTGCCTGCAGGTTAATGTCCCGCCTGGGCAGTCCAGTATAGATCAAGAACAGGTCAGTATCATCAGTCGCCTGGCCGGACATCATCTTCTCGTAATTCTTCCTGTGGATCGTCACCATCTGGTAGTTAGTATTAATGTGAGTGCCGACCAGAGTTTTCCAGAATTCTTGTTTTGTTCGGATCTCTTTGATGGTTATGCCCAGATCACCAAGATGTACCAGGCAGTCCCTGTAAGCCTCACTGGCGTTGTTTCTTTCAATGAACCTGATGCTGGTCTCAGAATACCGGTTGGAAATATGTTCAATACCGATATTATAATCCGCTATGAACAGGCAGATCAATTTCAGGATGAGCGCTCGCTGCCCCTCGCTCCCACCTGAAAGGATATATGTTGAAGATGGCTCGAACCTTGTTTTTGTCCTCCACCCCAACCTGATACACAGGTCATTGACCTGTTCCACGAGATTATCAATATATGGGTAAGGTACTGGCTCAAAAAGCCCCTTAACAATGCCCTTTTCCGGAAGTATCCCCTGGCTGTTACCAAGTAACCACTGCCAGACAAGTTTGTCCACTAAAACCCGCTGGTTCTCTATCTTCTCACTTGATACTGCATCATCGATGGCGTTCTCAAGGCTGCCATGGCTTTTGATCATCATGTCTGCGAACTCGATGATCTCCCTGATGCTTGCACTTATGTTCCCCTCGTTCTTTTCAAGGAGGGAAGATAGAATATCCAGATGCTTTTTCTCAAGCGTGATATTGCGCCGTTCCATTTATACCAGAATTATGTATTTGAACTGCTTCCTTATTAATGCTACGAAAGTAAACGTTAATGTTCACTCGGGTTTTTTATAATGACATTAGATTGATTTATCTAAATATAATTAATAGTGATAAATTCCAGATAGGTGATATTGAAATGAATAGTGAAAAAACCGCATCAGAGATCGCAGAGGCTGTAATAGATGGAAGTTCGGCTAATGCCCCTGGTTACCTGAATGGCAACCCAAGGCGAAAAGAAGCTGAAAAAGAGCGCCAGGAACTGAAAAAGAAAAAATTAGAGCAGGAGGCAGCATTTTTCGATGACCTCATTGACAATTTGCTGATCCCAAAAGGATTGGTGACTGAAAAGGAGAAAAGTTTTGTATTTGTACAAGAAAATGCTGCTGCTTCAAAAAAATTCTGGGAAGTATGGCTTGCAAACTATAATAAGTTGCAAGACATGGATGGTAAAATCCCATTAAAATCATATATAAATCATGAATTTGATGTGAAACCATCAATTCTATTAAAGGAAAAGATGTGCTCTGTACCTGATAATATCTTTGAGATGGATTTTTACTTTGAACGGCTTGCACGATTTGCTGCTGATTTCCAGACAGAATGGAAAACACCTCATTTCTATATGAAAAAGAATCAGTCAGGGGCAAATGTCCTGAAAGAAGAATACGAAACCCCGAGAAATATTGAAGCTGAACAAATCGTCTTGAAGATTTGGGATTTGATAAATGACTTCGACACTGTTAACACTTTGGTTATGGATTATTACAGTAAGGTGCTTAATGAATTGCCTGGAAAAACCATTGATACAGAAAATTCTAAACAAATATATATGGATATTTTCGGAAATGCCAGAACGGCAAAAGTATTTGAACAAAATAGGTTCGGATTGTTGAAAGAATATGGCACGGTACTATTCCTGGTAAAGGATAACTGGGAAAAGCGACTGGAAAGGAAGTACGACAATTTCACCTGTATCGAAGACGTTAGCGATACTATTGATACAATCCTGGAAAATAGACTCCAACAGATAGATTCTATGTTTTCATAGTAAACTTATCAGTCAAGCAGTCCACAGAGTTACGCGGTCCGCAGAATTCATATTTTGGGATGATCGTAGAATCAATCCGGAGCCAGGATAAATAACCCACATACACTTTCATAGGGGTCGATCCAGTAATGGATCTCACACATATCCTCAGCAGGATCGTAACGTAAGCATTCCACACATTTGTAATCCATAAGTTCATCCATAATAATCACCAATGGGCAATTTATAACGAATAATACTTATGTTATATTAGGTTTTCGAAAGCTACTTCCTGCGCTTATTCAGGCGCAGAATATAAATATCCGGTCTCGGCCGTTTGCCTGATGTTGATGCAAAATCAGAATAGCAGCGCGGACACAGGTTGCGCACATTCACTGAAGCAATTTCCTGTGTGCCCGGAATTATCCTGGCAAATACAAAATCTGAAGGAGAACCTACAGCTTCGGAGGTACTTTCCAGCAGTTTCAGGATATGTTCTTCGAATACCTCAAGGTCGTCCACCTGGAACCCCCTCAAATTAGCGGTATATCCGGAACAACCGCATGGCAAGGCAAAAATATCAAGTTCGATCACCATTACTGCGCGGCCGATCAGCCGCTTGATGCCATCCTCCAGGTCGGCACGTGTCTTTAAAAGTTCTTCCGGCTTCATCAGGTCTCAATTCCTTTGTTTGTTATAGTGTTCCACTGTACCAGTTTCTCATCAATAGTGCCCTTATGGTCATACACTTGCGCAATCTCTGATATCTTGCGCTGGCAGTACCCGCATGTATGGCAGACCGTGCTGTGCTTTTTCCATTGCTCGATGGCCCCGTCCAGTGCTTTATTCGGGATATTGAACAGATCGATCAGGTCTTTTGGACAGTCCATAAGGTCCATCAGGTTTCCATCGTAGCTCTCATCGGCATAAGCGTTGACACAGTTCAATATCCAGTTTATGAAATGTGAGCGTCCGCCTATCTTGAACACATCTGTGATGTGGGCATATTCCTTAAGATCCTCAGGTCTGATGAAAGGTGATTTCAGGATCAGCGATGGGTCATTGATGCGCAGGGTCAAGCATTTGTGGTAATAATAGTCATCCTGTACATTAGGCCGGGGAGGCGGGCCGTTTACATGGGAGAAGAAGTTGAAATGGGCATACCTAAACGGGCACCGGTACAGGCAGCCTTCGTTCACGAGGAGCTTTAGTTCACAGTCCACCGCATCCCTGATGGCTTCAAGCACATCGAAATGACGGTTCACGTTGGAGTCTATCACAATAGACGAGGCTCCCAGTTGCTCGAAGAACTCGGCCTTCTGGGAACTGTCAACAAATGCCAGTACGCTAACCACCACAGGGATGTTGAATTCGTTTGCGATCATCTCTATCAGGTACGGGTCTGCTACTACTACGGTATCCACGCCTATGTCCTCAAGGTTGGAGATATACCAGTGTATGAGGTTGTATCCTTCCGTAGTAAGCTGCTGGCCGCCCATGCATGAACTGTTCAGTACCATCTCGATCTTTACATTGTTACTGTGGCAGTATTCGGTATGTCTGGCGACTTCTTCCAGTCCGGCATGGCCCAGGTTGACCCTGCCCGTGCCTATGTAGTCAGGGGAGCCTGCCATATAAATGGAATAGATATCCTTTGAGCTTTCCAGCATTTGCTGGAGGCCGTCGAAGTGTCCGGGGTGGGGAACGTAGAGTTTTTTGTTCATGGTTGCTGAGAGGATTTATGTGGGGTGTGTGTGATAAAGGTTTTTATCGGGTCATAGATTGATTCAAAGTTCAAAATGGTCAGATCATATCCTGTAAAAACATATTTTATTACTCATGACATAGAAGGTTCCAATGCATCCAATGTCAGACATTACCAAAGACGATAGCAAAGATGAGACTGCAGCATGTGAGATGATCACCACCACCTTATCAAATAGCGTAAAAAAATACCTTGCACCTAATTGTGCCGTATTATTTTCAGGAGGAGTGGACAGTTCACTGATAACTGCACTGGCTGCCAGGCATGTACCTGATATAACACTTATTACAGTTGGCTTTTCAGGCTCAAATGATGTGAAATGGGCATCCACTGCTGCACAATTATTGGGTTTGGAGAACAATCTTATTCTTAAGATAATCGACCTTGGTGATGTTGAGTCAACGATTCCCTGTGTTATCGAAGCCCTGGAGACCGCAGATCCCATGGCTATCTCACTGGGTGTGCCACTGTATATTGCAAGCACAGAGGCAAAGAGCAGAAATATCAACATGCTGTTGACCGGGCAGGGGGCTGACGAACTGTTCGGAGGGTATCACAGGTATAAGGAGATTATTAAAAAGAGCACGGATGCCCTGCATGAAGCCATTGTCGCAGACGTATCACGGCTGCCCCGGAGGGATATCCTGCGGGACAATACCGTGGCAGATGCAGCGGGAATAAAACTGGCAGCCCCGTTTCTTGACCCTGATGTGGTTGAACTGGCCCTTTCTATTCCGGCTGCATTAAAGGTCAGGGAGTTTGATGGCGAACTTGTCGGCAAATACATCCTGCGCAGGGCTGCAGAAAGTGTGGTGCCGGCTAAGATCGCATGGCGGGACAAGAAGGCCATGCAGTATGGCAGCGGGGTATGGGCAGCCCTTGGCAGACTTGCCAGGCAGGCAGGGTTTAAAAAGCAAGACAAAGGCTATATAAGAAAATATCTTTATTCGGTTGCAGGGAAAAACAGGATAAAACTGGATGTAACATTATGATAACAACCAAGGACGTGGAACATATTGGCTGGCTTGCCAGGTTGAAAATGGAAGAGGAGCAGCTTGAGGGATATACGGACCAGTTGAACTCTGTACTTGATTATTTCGGGCAGCTGGACGAAGTGGACACAAAAGAAGTTGAGCCCACGTACCATGTGCTGGAAATGAACAATGTGTTCAGGGATGACGAGGTCACTGATTGCCTCAGCCAGGATGAAGCCATCGGCAATGCACCCAAAACACAGGACGGCTACTTCAAGGCCCCAAGGATAATCTGAGGTAAGGGAATGATCACTATATCAGAGATTCTGGAGGAGATCAGTAATTCGTCTGCCGAGGAAGTAGTATCCAGTTGCCTTGAAAGGATTGGCCCCAATAATTTTAACACTTTTATCACAATTGCTAAAGAATCAGCACTCAAGACTGCTCGGGAGAACGAGGGACATACCGGCCCGCTGGCAGGCGTACCAATTGCTATTAAAGATAATATATCTACAAAAGGTATCCAGACCACATGCGCATCCAGGATTCTGGGTGGCTATATACCCCCCTATGATGCCCATGTAATTGAGCGCCTGAAAGAAGCGGGGGCTGTTATCGTTGGCAAGGTGAATATGGACGAATTCGCCATGGGGACATCCACAGAGACCAGTCATTACGGCCCCACACTTAACCCCTGGAACACAAAAACGGTTCCTGGCGGCTCATCAGGTGGCAGTGCGGCCACTGTGGCAGCAGGTGAAGTGCCGCTGGCCCTTGGTTCTGATACGGGCGGGTCTGTCAGGTGCCCGGCATCATTTTGCGGCGTGGTGGGGCTAAAACCCACTTATGGCGTGATATCCAGGTATGGCTTGATCTCATATGCCAACAGCCTGGAGCAGATAGGACCCATTGCTTCCAATGTGGCAGATATGACACTACTATTCAATGTGATCGCCGGACATGACCCGCGGGATTCCACGTCCGTACCTGGCGAGAAGGAGTATACAAAAGCACTGGTTGACGATGTGAAGGGACTTACCATTGGCGTACCAAAGGAATACTTTGGCGAGGGTATAGACCAGGCCGTGGAAAAGTCGGTCTGGGACGGCGTGCACAGGCTGGAAGACCTGGGAGCATCGTGGCAAGAAGTGGAGATGCCGCACACAAAGTATGCACTGGCTGCTTATTATGTCATTGCCATGAGCGAGGCATCTTCAAACCTGGCCCGGTTCGACGGTATGCGCTATGGGCTGCGCCTGGAAAAAGACCACGACTGGCATACTACATACAGCGCGATACGGGCACAAGGGTTTGGCGAGGAAGTGAAACGGCGCATACTCCTGGGTACATATGCGCTGTCGGCAGGGTATATGGACAAGTATTACCTGAAGGCCCTGAAGGTCAGGACACTTATCAAGCAGGACTTCGAGCGGGCGCTGAAAAGTACGGATGTACTTATCGCACCTACTATGCCCACACCTGCATTTAAACTGGGCGAGAAGATCAGCGACCCCTTAACCCTTTATATGGCAGACGTGAACACTGTGCCTGTGAACCTCTCGGGCGTCCCGTCAGTTTCACTGCCATGCGGTTTCTCGAACGGGCTGCCCATCGGGTTGCAGATAATGGGGAAGCATTTTGATGAAGAGACCATTATCCGTACGGCATACACTTTTGAGCAGAATACTGATTTCCATACTAAAGCACCGGAGGTGGCATAAATGCGGGAGGAGAGTTTGAAATTGCGTCCATACCTGGATGAGGTCGGTGTGATGATAGGGCTTGAGATACATGTGCAGTTGAACAAGCTTAATACAAAGATATTCTGCGGCTGTCCACTTGACTACCACGATGACGAGCCTAACACCCATACCTGCCCGGTATGCCTGGGACTGCCAGGGTCGCTGCCAGTGATAAACCGTAAGGCTGTGGAATATTCCATTAAGGTGGGGCTGGCACTGGGCTGTTCCATCGAGGAGCATACCCAGTTCTACAGGAAGAACTACTACTATCCTGACCTGCCAAAGGGGTTCCAGATCACCCAGTACGATTACCCGATAGCTTCAAGAGGCTACATTAATATCGAGGGCGAGGATGGGGAGGTCCGTATCCGTATCAACCGGGCCCATATGGAAGAGGACCCGGGCCGGCTGGTGCATGAAGGAGGCAGTATCGAGCGCTCAAAGTACACACTTATCGATTATAACCGCAGCGGCGTGGCACTGCTTGAGATAGTGACCGAACCCGACATCAGGAGCCCGAAAGAGGCGCGTCGGTTTTTGGATAAGCTGCGCAACATCCTGGAGTACCTGGATGTGGTAGATACCACACTTGAAGGTTCTATGAGAGTGGATGCCAATATCTCACTGTCCGGCGGCAGCCGCTCAGAGGTGAAGAATATCAGCAGCCATAAGGGTGCGGAGCGGGCGCTGCTGTTCGAGATAGTGCGGCAGAAGAATTTACTGCGCCGGGGTGGTAAGGTGGTGCAGGAGACCAGGCACTTTGATGAGGCCAGGGGTGTAACTGTTAGCCTGAGGACCAAGGAGGAGGCGCATGATTATCGTTACTTCCCTGAGGCTGACCTGGTGTCGTTGAGGGTAGCTGACTGGGCGCCCGGGATTGCTAAGACCCTGCCTGAACTGCCTGATGCCAGGCGGGAGAGGTTCATAACCCATTATAGTATCACTGATGACCATGCCAAGAGCTTGACCTCTGAGAAGCAGGTGGCAGATTTTTATGAGGAAGTAGTGAATAAGAGTAGTAAAGAAATTACTATTAAAGAAATTCCATTGGACATTGGAATTGCATCAATTTCAGCCGTTTGGATAGCCGATATTTTAAAGGGAGAACTTAATTATCGAGACTTAAATATAGATTCATTTAGATCAGATGATATGGTCAGTCTCATCAAATTAATCTGTTATAATAAGATCACAGAGCAAAGTGGTGTGGAGGTTATCCGCACGATACTGGATGAGGGCGGTACTCCTGATGAGGTCGTGGCGGCAAAGGGACTGCTGAAGGCCGGCAGCGACCTTGTGACTGTGGCAGTGGAAGAGGTAATATCCGAAAATCCCGGGGCAGTGGCTGATTACCAGAATGGCAAGCAGGAAGCGATTAATTTCCTGATGGGTCAGGTTATGAAGAAGACCAAGGGCCGTGCCGATGCCAAAGAAGTGCGCAAGATGATAATCCAGAGGGTTTAAGTTAAATCATTTCAATAGAAACTGAAGAGGCTGAAAATATGAAAGAAGAACGCTGGGGCGATATAGGCTCAAAATCCTCACACTTAACAAGTGTACATCCGTGTTACAATGAAAAGATGCATTTCAAGACTGCGCGCATACACCTGCCAGTGGCACCCAAATGCAATATCCAGTGCGGATACTGTGTCCGCTCTATTGATAAATGCGAGCATAGGCCCGGGGTGAGCAGTAGTATCATGACTCCCAAGGAGGCACTGGAGCGGGTGGACAAGTACGTAAAGGAGATGGATAACCTGAAGGTGGTGGGTATTGCAGGCCCGGCCGAGGCCCTGGCAAATGATGCTACCTTTGAGACCCTGCGCCTGGTACATGATAAGTATCCTGACCTTATCGAATGCATTGCATCCAACGGGTTGCTGCTTAGCGAGAAGATTGATGAGTTGAAGGCTGTTGGTGTTAATAGTGTGACTGTGACTGTGAATGCTGTCAATCCCGAAACTGCTGCTAAGGTATACAAATGGGTGCGGTATCACGATAAGACCTATAAGGGCTTGGAAGCTGCCGAACTTTTACTTGAGAAACAGTGGGAGGGGATCAAGGCTGCTGCCGAGGCAGGCTTGGTGGTCAAGATCAATACTGTGCTGCTGCCTGATATTAATAAGGATGAGATTGAGGATATTGCTAAAAGGGGGGCTGAGTACGGGGCTTTTATTATGAATATTATCCCGCTGATACCTTTATATGATTTTGAGAACTCTGAGCCGCCGACCTGTGATGACCTGAAGGAGGTACGCGAACTGGCTGGGAAGTACCTGCCACAGTTCAGGCTGTGCCAGCAGTGCCGGGCCGATGCTGTGGGTGTGCCTGGGGCTGAGCCTTGTGGATCGCCTGTGCAGAAACGGGCGCAGGGTGAGTATTTCCATGGGTGAGATGGGAGGGTAGTTTCACATTTTTGCACTTTTTAGGTTAAATTTTTCTTTGCGCTCTTTGCGGTTTTAAAAATGGAAATGTAAAGTTTGAAAAACAACCGCGTGTGAATAGTCTTTTGCAATAATTCACCGCAAAGAGCGCAAAGGACGCAAAGATTCGGTCAAATAGTCTGGTTGTTTACTGCGGAAACCCAGCAAGTTTATTTAATGATTAATCCATAATTATGGTGTAAGATAAAGCAGATTCATCTTTCAAATGTTATTTTAGTTTAATAGGTGGTCAAGAAGATGATAAAATCCAGGAGCGAACTTCATAAGCAAATGGAAAGGACCATTGACGCAAATCTCCGATCATTGGAAGAACATGGAGAATATTCAGAGTATAATGTAAAAACTAATATTATTGAATCAAACTGCAACATTGACAAAATACCACTAACATTCGATGGATATCATATAGAGATAAAACCAACTGACGATAAATTCTTATTTGGCCTGATTGTGCGCAAGAACAGTCAACGATTTGTTTTATACATTGACACGTTTTTTGATAGATTCTGGAAATTGTACAATATGGAGAACAGTGAAACGATTGATAAATTCATGGATAAATTCACAAACTTGCTTTTACTCGATAGTCTATGGATGCCTCATCAAATGCTGGATAACATTGAAAGTACGTTAGTCAATGTTGGTTTCTCAATAAAATTCAAACAAGAAATATTCGAGGAAGATGAATTAGGGGAAGATGATATTTCCCAACTGACCATGAGATTGTGGTCAAGGGGAACAAAACCATCAAAAAATCTATTCAAGTTATTACAAGAGAATAATTATCCTTCAACTAAAACCTCTACAAGGGTGCTTAATATAGATGATCACAAAGTCAAATTTTTAGACGAGGTTTTTTTCGATGGTAAAATCACGGTGAATAAAGGAACCGATATCGAAGAACATATTCGTTTTGTTGACAAAATCATAGATGATTATAGTACCAAAATGAAAGAGATTGAAAATAACAGGATGTCTTTAACAAAATCAGCATGTGGCCAAGTTGTGAATGGAAGCCCATTTGAAATAAAATTCTCTAAAAATTATGATATCCACCATCTCTCCGAAAAAATTATCAATTCGACGCACCCCTTCAAATTATGGGGTGTTATCCATGATCAGACTGATGATTTCTTAAGAATTGCCGGAGTGGACGTTCATACAGGTGATAAATTCAGCATGGATTTGATGCAAAAATATGGTCGGTTATATTTGCCAGAAAATGCTTGTGGAAATATGGTCTTTAGATTATATACAAATATTCAACATTATTTAGATCCAGGAGTGATGATTTTTGACGAACACGGATCAGTCTTTTGATCATCTTGATATTATAAATGCAGTATTAGGACTTGCTTACAATTTCGAATCATATCCAAACCATCTTTTTAAAGCAGGGTATAAACTTTCAAGAATCGAACCAATAATCGGAGTTCCTGATTCAATTAATCCAGATATTCTTTTCATGTCTGAGAATATGGGATTATTCGCAGAATGTAAAAGTGGAATATTTAACTCACTTTCCGCAGGTATCTACAAAAATTCAATAATTTCTTTTGATAGCGTTTCTGTCAATTTTATGCTCATGAGAGACTGTCGGAAAAATGATCTAACCGGGATATCTTAAATATTGTTTGAAAGCAAAACGCTATGATGAGGCGTGCTGCAATTATTTCCTAAGTTTAAATGTCTCGAAATGTGGATTTTTCCAATAGTTTCCATGAAATATTAACTCTAATAACTCTAATATCAAAAACACCGCAATTTTGTCCATAAACAACACATACTTATAAAATATAAATATAATCAGATTTTTAAAAACGCTATCAGGAAAAATAATACGAATACTCATTTGACCTGCGGAAAGTGAGTTTAAAATAGGGAATAATTTAAGCAGGTATGACTCAATCCGAGTGCGTCACTTAATTGAGAAAGGTATAGACATTCCTTCGGAAAGTTTGGAATTAGATGTTGGTATATTTGGACGAGATAATCTAATGCATCTGAAGGAGCAATTGACTGGGAAGGGGATAGATTACCCACAAGTAATTTTAGATAAAAGTGTTGAACAAATCCACGGGCGGTCATTCAAAGACCCGAAATTAAATGATTTATTTTCAGAATCGGTTGAAATTAAATCTAAAGCGCCTTTGATACTAAAATTCACAGATAGCAGTCCAGTTAAAAGAATTGCTCCGTTTATTTTCACTACACTGATGTCACGTTCAATAACTGGAAGAAATAAATTTAAGGTTAGGAATTTGACGGAAGAAGTTATGGGTGATATTTGGGACAATCTGGATAAGAGTTTACAAAATACACTGGTGGACAAAATGAAGAGATTCCTTCGTCAATGTAAAACGAAACAATTGAAAAATTATCTAAACAACAGTGATGATATATGGAGTGTTTCCATCCTTGACCATTGGAAAAGCCGTAAAAAATTTAGTGATGATTGCAATCGGTTTATTCATGAACTTGACCAAAAAGATTTATACGATTTTATCTGAATCTTTATCTCATTTATCCCAACCAAGGTCTGATAAAAATGTCATCTGAATATACCGAACCTGACCCTGAATTCACAGTTCAGGAAGAACGGCTACAATTCCGCAGTGAGAAAAAGCGCCAGAAAGACATTGCCCGCCTCATCTGGGCATCCAAGCCGCGCCGTGAACCCTCGCCCAAAGACCTTGAGTTCCAGACCGCTGAGGAAGTGTATCCGAATAAGGCGACCGGCAACCTGACGAGTTTCTTTGATTCTGGTGAAGATGAGATTTCCAGCCAGCCGAACCGACTGATATGGGGTGACAACCTGCTTGTGATGCAGGCGTTGCTTGCGCAGGGGTACGAGGGGCAGATTGATTTAATCTATATTGACCCGCCGTTCAATACCGGGGAAAATTTTAATTTCCCGAATGAGGTGAAGATCGGGGATAAAAATTATGAACGGGAAATGCCGATGAACGAACGTCTGGCATATTCGGATACATGGGAAAGAGGGATTGATAGTTTCCTGGATATGCTATATCCGAGATTGCAGTTGATGAAGCGGTTATTATCGGAAAATTGAGCTATTTATGTTCACTGTGACAATAATGCAAGCCACTATATAAAGATAATCATGGATGAAATTTATGGGAAGGAAAATTTCAGAAATGAAATTATCGTGAAAAGAACTCGAAAAAATATACGGGAAAGTGAAAAAGCAAGAACATTAAACACAAGACATGATGTGATATTTTTTTATTCAAAAAACACCAACCATTTAATTTTTCCACCAACAAAAACTGCTAATAGAGAAGAAAGATGGCACGCTTTTGACGCACCTAATATTCGACCAAATCTCACATATGATATTTTTGGGCATCTCCCGCCTTCTGGTAGATGTTGGTTGAGAAATCCAGAGAAAGCAGACGAAATGATTAAACAAGGCAAATTGCGTCCACATCCAAAAACTGGAAAACCACAATATTTAATTGAATCAAGTAATGAAGATTTGGTAGATACTATTTGGGATGATATAAGTGCTTATTCTTTCAAACATAAATATGATACCGAAAAAAGTGAAAAACTATTAGAACGCATTATAAAAGCATCATCGAGTAACGGCTTCTTTGTTGCCGACTTCTTCTGTGGCTCAGGCACCACCGCCGCAGTCGCCGAAAAGCTTGGCAGACGCTGGATAACGTCAGACCTGTCCAAAACCTCAATACAGGTAGCAAGAAGCAGACTTGTCAACCAGGATGCTGCCCCCCTTCCTTGTCCAGAACCTCGGTAACTACCAGCGCCAGCTAATATATCTCAAGGACGTGAAGCTCAAAGAGATGTACAACATCGTCCTGAAACTTTACGGCGCAGTGCCCCGTGATGACTGGCAGGGTTTCGGAAACAAAAAGGATGAAAAAGACACCCTTGTCTATGTATCTGAACCAGACAGGCCAGTTACAGGAAAGAAAGCCATCGAACTTGCAAAAAATGCTGCCACAGCAGACGGCCGGGGCTATAAAAGGCTGGTCATACTTGCCTGGGATTATGAATATAATTTTGAAGAGGACTTTGCCAGGCTCAAGAAAAATACAAAAGCAAAACAATTGGCATCAGTCGAGTTCAAGGTCATACCATCAGACGTGTACCGCTATCTCAGGAGTACAAACGTGGGTGATGTCTCCATTGCCGATAAGATAACATTTTACCAGAAACCGTATCTGCGGTTGGGTGAGCCCCAGATTAAGAGCATGAGTGAGGAATCAGTATCAACCACCATTAAAATTGACCAGTATGTGATACTTGACATTCCTCTGAAAGACGAGCGGAAAAGACCTGAGATCGAAGAAATGCTGCACAACAACTTCCCAGCACTCATCGATTTCTGGACAGTGGACTGGGACTATGACGGCGAGGTCTTCAGGAGCAAATGGCAGGCGATAAGGGACAGGAAAAAAGGTGAACCAGTACCCATAGTTGCAGATGCAAATCTCAAAAGGGGCAAGAAATACACAATTGCAGTAAGAGTGGTTGATGTGTTCGGGAATGATGCATCAGCAGTAAAAGAACTCGACCTGAGGTAGGGGAGCGGCATGGCAAAGAAAACCTCAAAGACCGAACTCTTCGGGAAACATCCCCTTGCAAGCTCAATAGAACCTGTAATAAAAGAATGGTCTGAAAACGGTTATCCTGCTGTTAATGGAAAACAGATTACCCATATCACACGGGAACTTTTCAATTACTGGTTCTCGGAAGAGGTGCATGAAGACGAATGTTTCTTTGAATGCCAGCAAAGAGCCATCGAATCTATTATCTATTGCTACGAGATACTTGAAATTCCATCGGTAAGTACGCTTTTTGAGAAATTCTCCAAGGAATCGCTAGAAGATAAAAACCTTCGTCATGGAATCGAAAACATCAAACACCCGCGATACGCCGTGAAAATGGCAACAGGAACTGGAAAAACATGGGTAATGAATGCCATAATCATCTGGCAGTATTTTAACCGCATGAAACTGGAAGATAAACGGTTTGTATCCCATTTTGCACTTGTAGCACCCGGAAATATAGTCTATGAACGGCTGCTGGATTCATTTTTAGGAAAGGTCAAGAATGGAAAAAGACAGCCTCGAACAATTGACATTAACCGCAAACTGTTCATGCCTGATGATTGGAGGCAGGATTTCCATCTCTCTGTCTTCATAAAAAATGACCTTCAGGAAAATGTACCATACACGGATTCACCATTCTTACTCATCACAAACTGGCATCAGTTGACCGATACCTCAAGGAAAAAAGGAGAAACACTTTCCGAAGCACTTGGCATCGACATGAAAAGTGACTCCATATCCCTGCGCGTTGAAAGATTCATGGATTTCCTGGCATACAACAATGACCTCATGATAATCAACGATGAGGCGCATCATGTACACAACTCAACAGACTCAGAACTGAAACGCTGGCAGGAATCCATAGAAATACTGCGAAACAGGATGGAAGAAAACGATAAACACCTTTTCATCCAGTATGATTTCACAGCAACGCCGTTCACAATAAAAGGAAAGAAAAAAGAGTTTTTCTCCCACGTTATTTACGACTACGGCTTAGTGGAAGCCATGCAGGACATGCTTGTAAAACAAATATTCATAGAAAAAAGCAGTTTCCTGTCAGGTAAAATACAGCAGCTTCCGGATAATAATAAATTGATGATTACAGCATACAAGGACGATGCAAAAAATGTAATCGAATTGTCAGAAGTCCAGAAGCACATGATAGATGTTGGTATCGCAAAACTGGAAAATCTACAAAAAGATTTCGAAGCTCTGAAAATTAACAAAAAACCCGTAATGTTTGTAATGGCAGATAATAACGAAGAAGCTGATGTGATTACCAACTACATAAAAGAAAAAGAAGATTCAAATGGCATTCCTTTCGGGAATGAATCACAGGGGGAGCAGGTAATAGCCATTCACACAAAGAAAAAAGATACACTTTCAAATGATGACTATAAAAAACTGAAAAATACTGTTTTTGCAAGTGATGATGCTTCAAGTCCTGTGCGAGTTATCGTTAGCGTTATGATGCTAAGGGAAGGATTTGACGTTAAAAATGTATGCGTTCTTGTTGTACTAAGACGCTCAGATTCAGACCTACTTACTGAGCAGGTAATTGGAAGAGGCATCAGGTTGATGTTCTCTGGACCTGAATATTTACAAGATAAGGTTGAAAACTACAAACATCTAGTGGACAAAGAAAATTTAATCAATGCATATGATCTGCTTTTCATAGTTGAACATCCAAAATACAATGATATTTATGACCAATTAACAAAAGCAGGAGCCCAGATTGCAAGTGGCAGCAGCATAGAATTATCCCTTGATGCAAAAAGTGTATTAATTCATGTGGATGAAGAAAGAGTCAATAAATATGATATAAGCTGGCCAATTTCCTTGACCCATAAAACAGAAGAAGATTTAGATTTTTCACATTTTGACATATCAAAATTACCACTATCACCTCAGCCTTTTGAGGATATTCATCCAAATAAGATTTTAATAACCGACTATCACCCAACCACGCATTTCCGTTCAGAATGGGAACTACTTGATTCAAATTTTACCTATGGTGGATTTATCCGAAATACAGTCCGGGAACTAATAGGTTCGAGAAAAGACAGCCGTGTGAGTTTATCACGTTATGCGCCAGAGATTGCAGGGGTGATAGACCAGTATGTTTCACAACATATGTTCGGAAGAAAAATTGATTTTTCAAATGAAGATAATGTTGAAAAATTGAGAAACCAACAATTAGTCTATTTTATTACAAACAAATTAAGAGAAGCTATCAACACTTTTCTACAAAATAATAAATCATACGATGTCATTGAAGCTGAATGGATCCGATTATCAGAATTTAAAAATTTAAAAATCCGAATGGAACGAGCCATCGAAACCAAAAAATGTATTTACCCATCTATAGATTTTCCATACAAAGGAGGATTTGAACGAAAATTTACAGTTGATGTTTTAGAAAATGATCCCACTGTACATTCACATGTCAAATTAAATCAATATGTTCACAAATTATCAATTCTTTACATCAATTCGATGGGCTATTTAGTGCCTTATTATCCTGATTTTTTAGTCAAAACGGAAGATATGATGTATATAGTTGAAACTAAATCAGCAAAGGATGCTAAAAACGATATTGATGTGAAAAGAAAGGCAATTGCTGCAGAGCAAAGATGTAGAGATATTTCAAAAATAAAAACAATCCCTCCGATAGTCCAACCCAGAGAATGGCAATACATTCTAATTCCTCAGGATATTATGGAAGAAATGGAAGGTTCTGGATTTAAAAGCCTAGTTGAAAGATGCGAAAGCAATTTAGCATTTTTAAAAATGAGTCAAGAATAGACTAAAATTCAAAGTAACAAAACATAAACCAATCTTTGCGTCCTTTGCGCTCTTTGCGGTGGGAAAAAAGTAATGTTTGTAGATGATATAGTTGAAAATTGCATTTCACAAATCATTCGCAAACCTGAAAATCCCATCCTTCATCAACGGAACATTAAAATTCAACAACATACCCAATTTTAATCCAGATAATTTCAAATAAGTCAGTAACTGTGCTTTATGTATAGGCTGTATCTCTGCCACTGATTTTAATTCGAGGATGACTTTTTCATCAACAATTATATCAGTACGATAACCACAATCCAGTTGAATCCCTTTATACACAACCGCCATTGGTGCCTGTCTTTTAAAGGGAATGTCATTCAAAGAGAATTCATGACAAAGGCATTCCTCATAAGTAGATTCCAATAATCCAGGCCCCAACGATCTATGTACTTCTATTGCAGCGCCTATAATCCGGTTTGATAATTCATTTTCGTCCATTCTTTACGTCCTTTGCTTTCTTTGCGGTGAATTATTATACATACTCAATAACTACCTTTCTAACTTTTTCTCCTTTACGTGTCCCCATTAAATAATCCTTGTGAAAGAATCCAACGGCGGGTGCAAGGTGAGTATTACCGCCGGTGATTAGTTTTTCCACCCATTTGAACAGCTAATCCAGCAGCCATTTCCATAAAGCCACAAACCTGATACTCTTATCACCATACATCTCAACAGTCTCCACATCGTCCGTGATTATCGTACCCTCACTTAACTCAAATTCATCCATAGCTTCAAGCAGACCCGCAATCTCCCGCTCCCTGTTTTGCTCAGTCAAGGAATAGCAGACCTGGAAAGCCTGTGTAATGCTCAGTCCCCTCATTACCACAAAGTCGCACTCATGCCTGCCCCGATAATAATAAACCTCTTCACCCTTTCTGTACAGTTCCAGAAATACCGTATTTTCATAAAGCTTACCAAGGTCTTCACTGAATTTGAAGCTCACAATGTTGCGCAGTCCGGGATCTATAGCATAGACCTTGCGCGGATTTATTTCCTGCTCCTTTAGTGAATATGAAAATTTTTTCACGAAAAATATCAGGTAAGCGTCGCTGAGATGGTAGGAATACCTCTCTACACTGTCCAGGCTTATACCAATAAAATTAGCTATCTTCCTGAAAGACGACGGAGCTCCGATGTTGGTCAAATAATATTTTGCAAGACTTCGTAACTTATCCACTTTGATGACTCTGTACCGTTCAGCTATGTCCCGTAAGATTATATCGCTAAAATAATCACGCAGTATCTCATTATTCCCGTCAAGCAGTACAACAAGGGGAAATCCGCCGGATGAGAGATATTTTCGCATCATCTGCCTGATCTTTAATTTATTTGTCACAATATCCAGCTTGGTCGCAAGCTTCAGGTTGTTGAATTCCAGAAACTCCCTGAAGGTTAGCGGATATACATGGATATCAACATGCCTGCCAGTAAGTGCAGTACCAAGTTCCTTACTCAGTAACCTGGCAGAAGAACCTGAAACAAAGATATTTGCACTTCCCTTTTCATGTAGTGCACGTACAAACCGCTCCCAGCCTTTGATATGCTGGATCTCATCAAGGAAAAGATCAGGGGTTGAGGTCGGCTGGACTATCTCCAGGTATGCATCAAATGCGTCAATTAAAAACTGAACTGACAATTCGTCAATGAATTTTGGTTCTTCAAAATTAATGTAAAGGAAATTCCTTTTGTCGTCGCCTTTATCTATCATTTTCTTGATGTGCTGTTTCATCAAGGTGGATTTTCCAGACCGCCGGACTCCGGTTATGAATACGACCTGTTGTGTTGCTTTCATGTTTTCAAATAGCTGGAGATATCCGTCCCGTAAAATTCCACAATCCGGAGTTTTTGACCAGAAATTCCATTCGTCCAATATTTCGATTATTTTTTCTTTTTCCATATTGTGTATTATTATCTCATTGATTTAAAAGTTCATCGGTCATTATTTGCAAAAAATGACCGATGTAATTTGATGTGACAATAATTAATATCCGATAATTATATAATAATACTAAATTAAATCATAATAAACATGCTCCGTAAATTCATCAACCGTACAGAAGAACTCACATCTTTAAACCGCGATTACCAGAGCAAAGCCTTCTCATTCACAGTAATCTACGGCCGCCGCCGGATCGGTAAAACAGAACTTATACACAATTTCCAGCAAGACAAGCCCCACATCTACTTCCTTGCAGACAGAAGGGGAACCAGGTCAAACCTCTGCAGGTTCAGGAAAAAAGCCGCAGACTTTTTCGAGGACTTCGAACCCAGCCTGGAAACATTTGACGAGGTGTTTAATTACATAAACACAAAATGGACCCGCAAAGAAAAACTGGTAATAATTATCGATGAATTTTCCTACCTGGTCCGGCAGGACGATTCAATCCCCTCAGTCTTTCAGTTGATAATCGATGAGATCCTAAAAGACGGACCATTCCACCTCATACTGTGCGGTTCCTCCATGTCCATGATGGAGAAAAGCACACTCGCATATTCAAGTCCACTATATAGCAGAAGGACAGGCCAGATAAAAGTACAGCCAATCCTGTTTCGGCATATCCACGAATTCTTCCCTATATCATCCCAGGATGAACTGGTGAAAATATACGGTTCAACCGGAGGCGTTCCATTTTACCTGCAGTTCTTTGATCCGAATGACACATTCCAAAACAATCTCAGGCACAACCTGTTCGCAAAGGACGCCGTACTGTATGCAGAGGGCGAATTCCTGCTGCGCGAAGAACTGCGGGAGCCTGCCACTTTTATGAACATCCTCTTTGCCATATCAAAGGGCGCCACAAGGCCCGGGGAAATTGCCGACAGGTCGTTCATGGAGGCAAAGGACTTGTCATATTACCTGGACACCCTTATACGCCTGGGTTTTGTAAGAAAAGAGCATCCTGTTACAGAGAAAACCACAACAAAAAAGACCATCTACCGTATCCGGGACAATTTCCTGCGCTTCTGGTTCAGGTATGTGCTGCCGCATAAGGACTCATTGGAGCAGGGAGATTATACACCTTCGATTGATGATGTTGAGAAAAATTACAACACATTTCTTAGCGAAACATTTGAGCAAATAAGCATAGAGATGTTGACACATCTTAATTCAACTGGTGAACTGCCATTTAGTTTTCATAAGATAGGCAGGCTATGGGGAAAAATCCCGCTTGCAGCTAAGGGGAAGAATGACTATGAGATTGACATAGCGGCAGTGAACAACGATACATTGCAGATCCTGTGTTGTGAATGTAAATGGCAGGACAAGAAGGTCGGCATTGATATTTACCATAAACTCAAGGAAAAAGCCGGTTATGTGAAGTGGCTGCCAGGTCGAAAGGAGTATTTTTGTCTTATAAGTAAATCCGGATTTACTGAAAATCTGAAAAAGACAGCAAAAAAGGATGGGATTTTGCTGCTTACTCTTGACGATTATATGGGTGTGGATGTGTAATGCTGTGCCAGCAATACCGGGCCGATGCTGTGGGTGTGCCTGGAGCGGAGCCCTGCGGGTCACCTGTGCAAAAGCTGGCGCATGGTGGGTATTATCACGGGTGGAATGATAGGGTTATTCTCATAAACGAGTTTGGTTGGGGACTCATAAGGATTTTAAATAAAGGTATATATTTAGCTTCATAGAGATTACAAATCGGGAGGAAAACATGCCAGGATGGAGAGGAACTATACTAAGAATAGATCTCACGGCTGAAAAGATAACAAAGCAACCTCTTGACAGGTTGGTTGCCAGGAACTTCATTGGCGGAAGAGGCTTCAACTCGCTTACCCTGTTCAAAGAGGTGAAACCGGGCATCGATCCCTTAAGTCCGGAAAACGTCCTGTGTCTTGCTCCTGGTGCTCTTACAGGCACTAGCCTGGCCCTTTCAAGCAGGATCGAGGTCAGCACCCTTTCCCCATACAGCGGGATATTAGGCGATGGGAATGCTGGTGGGGATTTTCCGACGTTCCTGAAGCGTGCGGGCTATGACCAGATCGTAATAACCGGTAAGGCGAAAAACCCAGCTTATCTTTGGATAGATGATGAAAACGTCGAACTGCTGGATGCCTCCGAACTTCGGGGTAAAACAACCTGGGAAACCACTGATACCCTGAAGAAAGTCCATGGCAAAGATGTCAAAGTGGCCTGTATCGGTCAGGCAGGGGAAAACATGGTCAGGTTCGCAACTACCATGTTCGATAAGCATGCTTCGGCAGCTCGCGGCAGCGGGGCAGTCTGGGGCTCAAAGAACCTTAAGGCGATAGCTGTTCGTGGAACAGGGAAGGTGGAACTGGCAAGGCCCGAAGACTTCAAACAACTTGCAAAGGAGGACAGGCAGTTCTTCCTGAAGGACAAAGTGCAACGTGAGGTCATTGCAGTATACGGCTCGCATATCGGTATGATGCACTGGAAACCTGGCAAGAGGTATTTCGAGAAATATCTTTCCGGCAGTGAGGTTCCCAGAGCCTTAAGACCCGAGGCATGGAAGGAGTACGAAATCGGAAGATATGCCTGCTACGGCTGCCCGGTCGGGTGTAAGAACACGTACCGGATCCCGGAAGGAGAGTATGCCGGTGAAATTAATTCTGCCCTTGAGTTCGAGTGCATCCACTGCCTGGGAACCAATTGTGGAATCGAGGATCCCATAGCCATAATGGAGATGGAGAACTTAGCTGATAAGCATGGAATGTGTGTGATTGGTCTTGGTAATACTATAGCCTTTGTCAAAGAACTATACAACCGGGGGATCATAACCAGAAAAGATACGGGCGGGCTTTCGCTGGACTGGGAGGACAGGGATTCCCAGTTCGAGCTGATACGCCAGATCGTATCGAGAGAAGGGTTCGGAAACCTGGTAGCTGAGGGAATGTACATCTTTGCAAAAACAACCGGAAGAGGGGCGATGGATTACTGTTATCATGTCAAAGGACTCAGCCGCGGCCCACATCCACCGGGAATTTTTTCACTTGCACATGCGACCAGTACAAGAGGCGCAGACCACCTTAGGGGAAGGATCTGGGCAAGTGGTGAGAATGACCAAGGACTGGTACGAGAACCCGTGGATAGAGAGTTTATGCCAGATGTACACGATGACCCTGTTCGAGCACTGACCATCGGTGAGAGGGTTGCAGCGATAGCGGATGCAATAGGGCGGTGCAAAGGAGCGGTGATCAGCTGGGCTGCCACCGTGCCTCTCATCCGGAGATATCCGCTTCTGGAGGGTGTGGGCAAACTCCTGACCACAGCCACTGGTTTTGAATTTTCCGGAGCACAGCTGGAAGAGGTTGCTGAAAGGATATACATTATTGAAAGGGCTTTCAACGTCAGGCAGGGGATAACGAGGAAGCATGACCGTATGCCGCAAAGGGTCGAATTGATGGGAACTTTTCAGGGAGAAGAGGAGCTGAAGGAACACGACAGAATGCTTACTGAGTATTACCGGATGCATGGATACGACCTGAAAACCGGTATTCCTGCGAGAGAACGGCTGGAGAGTTTGGGTTTGAAGTTTGTGGCAGACGAACTTGAGGCGCATGGTCCCTATCCGGATTGGGATGGGGCACCGCTCTGGTCTCTGGAGGGGAATCCGCATGGGAGAAGCGTGCATGAGTTAAATTTGTAAACGAACCCTGGTGAAATGCGGAAAAATTATGTTAGTAAGGTTGAGGTTCAAATAGCCGGTTGTGCTGCCTGCGGTCATGTCCATCGTTGCAAATGACCCCTGGGAGGATACGGTTGTTTCGGCGAGGATCGAGTCGTAGACGTTTGTAACTGTGCCTTCGGCGTTGTTGATGGTACCGCTGCTGAAGAATGTTGAGGCGCAGTTCTGGTTCATGAGGTTGCCTTCAGTTACGGTGGGTACGGTTGCCAGGGAATTTTCGAAGAGGAGGTCGAACTGGGCGCCGGTAATTAGGGTGCACTCCAATTGCTGGACTGAAAACTTAAGATTCTGGCAAAGTATAAACTCCTGATTATTGATTAGATGGGGTACCTACCTTTTGATAATGAGAATGCTTTTAGCTTTTTTCAGCTTGTATCAAGGCGATATGAGAAGAACTCGACTATTCTTAATTCGAATAAATCATATGGGGAACGGGGGGAGATATTCCATGATTATGTTATTGCTGCTGCGGTTCTGGACAGGATTCTGCATCATTGTACTACTATTAACATTAAAATAGAAAGTTACAGGCTTAAAGAAAGGAAGACGCATGGATGGGGATTTTTACAACCCAATTGACATTATTGATACAACGCGAACTAAATCAATAAATATCTATGTTTTATACTCCCTCTTACAACATAGTAAACGCTTGCAAAGTCTATTAAAAAATATCTCCAAAAAAGCAATAATCTTATAGGCATCATTTTATAATTTCTATCAACAAAAACTCTTGATGCTAAAAATGCAAATATAGTAAAAAATAAAGGAATGGATACTTCATAATTCAATGTATACATAAGAACCGTTCCAATAGCAAAAATAGGGTATACGTGAGATTTTCTTGCGAATATTTTAAAAAAAATTCTATCTTTATATTCAGGATTTTTTTTATAATATAAAGGAAGTGATTCATCACGTATTAATTTTTTAAAAATAAAAGTCAGTAAATTTTGATAACGAACCTCATGATAAACCAAAATATTTTCATCAAAATGAATTTTATAACCTTTTTTAATTAAACGAAATGCTATATCATCATCTGAACCGTATTTTAATTGTTCATCAAAACAAGATATTTCAATTAAATATTTTTTCCAATAAAAAATATTACATGTTTGATACGATCTATATTTTTCTTTTCCTGTGTTTTCTACTGCATGTACATAATGGAATAATAATTTTTTTTGTTCAATTATAGATTCAGGTAGCGTTTTACCTTGAACGCCACAATATGTTATATTTTTTCCTGTATTTTTCAGCGATTCTACAGCGTGTTGAATCCAGAATGAATCCACGATACAGTCATCATCAGTGAAACCTATGATATCTCCCTTTGAATTGATAATACCTTGATTTCTAGCTGATGCAATACCTTTATTTGATTGTTTAATGTAGGAAATATTTTGATGATTTTTTTTAAAGTCCAATACTATTTTTTCAGTATCGTCTGTAGAACCATCATTTACAATAATAATTTCAAAATTCTCCTGGGGGAAGGTCTGAGTAAATAGTGAATCCAGTGTCCTTATTAATGACTTTTGTCGATTAAATGTCGGAATTATGATACTTACTTGAATTTTATTTAAATTGATATTTTTAGGCATTTTTTAAATCACTCAATGATAGCATTTATTTATTTCAAGTAATATACTTATTTATATTTTGTATAAACGTCAAATCTGTTCTTTTTTATAACAAATCAAGTTTTTGTTTCAATATAAAATCTTTTTAATTACGATATAGGATAATATATATTTGTCGGTATATTATATCTTCACTACTCACCTTTAGGGAACAGTAACATTTTGAATTTAGCTTTCTGAAAACTGCTCAAACCTTTTCTTGACCACTACAGGCTTCGATGTTAAGAGGATACGGCCCTACATCCTGCGTTTGATCTCACCTCATTCCAACCATCTGTTTACATGAAGACGGTCAAGCTTAAATTAAACGGATTTATTGGCATGTGTCATCGGTTAAGAGTAATATTGTAATGGAACACGGATTGCACGGATGACGCGGATGTGCACGGATAATAAATAAATCCGTCAAATCCATGTCATCCGTATTCGATTTAAATTAAATTGGAGAATCGTATGAAATCATTGGTCTTTTGGAAAATAATACATACAGACTCTGTCAAACTCCTTAACCGATAACCAATGGATTTATTGGTGGCTAGATAATTGTTGGACAGCCTGAATAGAGTTTACAAAAGAGGTTGAAATTCAGGTTCAAACATTAATCAAGCATGCTGACACCCCTAAACTATCCAGAATCTGTTGAATTTCACCATTATATATTACGTTCATAACTAACACAACATCGGGTTGGTATTCTCTCAGGAATTCTGGTGGTAAGATTTTTTGTCCAGTTCCCGGAACATATTTGCCTTGTTTGCGCGGATTAATATCAATAATATACTTGATCTGACCTTTAGGATCGATCAAGTTTAAGAAAGTGACTCCTTTAGAGCCTGCCCCCCATACCACTGCACTTTGACCAGACTGTCGAATATGCTCTATTTTTTTTTGCCATGTTTCAATTTTATCCCAAAATTTTTCAGCAAACAGTTCAACATTATGTCTGGTTATATTTGATGTATATTCGGTTCCATGAAGCACCTTCCCTGGTACAGCTTCGATGCAAAGAAATTGGCCGTTGAAAGTTTCTGTTAATTTAATTATTGAAAATCCACATAAACTAAATAATCGATGAAGTGAACTCTTGTTGAAGTACGAAATGTGTTCATAGATTAAATCCCAAATTCCAAGTTCCTTCAAGGTATAGTCGACGTTCGGTACTTCAAAAAAAACAATGGTATCAATTTTTCCCCCTATAGTTTTACGAATATCAAACAAAAAATCATAAGGGTGTTCAATATGTTCCAAAACATGGCGGCAACATATGAAATCTGCCTTATAATCCGAGTATTGCTTTGAATAAAAATCTTTTATGAAAGTAATTGCCCCAGAATCATTGCCTGACGTTGGCTCGACAATTTCATAACTTGGATCAAAACCAATCCCTCGATTTTCCCCTGTTTCACATAGCAATTTTAGAAACTCCCCTTTCCCACATCCAATCTCAATGATATCTTTTTTATATAAATTGTTACTCGCTATCAGTCGATCCACTAATTCTTTCGCATAATTTTGGAAACACTGGGAGAAATGTAATGAATTTTCATATTGTTGGAAGTATTTCATAACTTCCGGGTCAAATGTATGATTGAATATGTGCCCGCAATTTTCACAGAACGCTAAAGTTATATCGGATCTCGGAGCATCAACTGCTTCATTGCGTATTTCCCAGAGCAAATTGCAATGAACAGGAACCCTGGTGATCTCTAAAAAAACATCGTTATCCGGTGATTTGCAAACAGGACAAAAATATTCAGTTGGAGTATAATTATTGTTCACCATCATATACACCATTTATATTTGGTCTTGACCTGACTTTCGTGACACTACATAATTCTTGATATAAGGCCACGATTTGTAAGGGACTACTATTTAGACTGAAATAAGTTCTGCAATAACACCCATTCTATCAAGATCATCTTTAATTTCCTTGTGGTAAATTTGGTTCATAATAATAACGACATCAGGTTTATACTGTTTTAAAAAATCCGGAGAAATAATCTCTTGCCCTGAACCAGCCATATAAGTCCCATATTTATTTGGATTTATGTCGACTACATATTCAACCTCGCCCTGAATGTTGAGAGTGGTAAGAAAGGCAACCCCTTTTGAACCTCCACCCCAAAGGACTACTCGGCGTCCTTCCTTATTGGCTTTTTGCAAATAACTATTCCATGTACTAAGCTGGTTTGTATTCTTTTTAGAAAAAAGATCAACTTTACTTTTGAGTTCCGATATATCTTCTTCCAGAGGTAGAGATTTAGATGTACTTATACTTCCTTGCTTAGCCCCTAACATGACATATTGTTCATCGTAATCATTCCATAGATCGATAACCTCAAAGTCGTTATTTCTAAATAAGCTAGCCAGCGACCCTGGACTGAAGTACGAGCAGTGCTCATAATATATGTCCCAAAATGCCAGATCTTTTAGAATCCGAATGACATTGGGGACCTGGAAGAACACAATGGTGTCTGGTTTATCCTGAATGGAACGCCTAATAATTCGGATAAAATCGCTGGTCTTATGTATGTGTTCCAGTGTCATTCTGCAGCAAAGAAAGTCACATTTAATATTGGCATATTTTTCTGAATAGAAGTCTTTTATAATTGATATTTTATTTTTTTCTAAATTTTCATTGCGCCCTGGTAAATAGGCAGGATCAAATCCGACACCCCTGTTCCCTCCAATTTCACAAAGCATTTGTAAAAATTCTCCTTGTCCGCATCCAATCTCAACGATGTCTTTATCGTAGAGATCATACCGATCAATTAGACTTTGGACTAATCCCCCTGCAAATGTATTAAAGGTTGGGGAGTAACTTTGTGTTGATTCATATCCGGTAGAATATTCAAGTAAATCTGGATCAAATGAAATATTTGAAATAACACCACAGTTTTCACAAAATCCCAATCTGATATCACTTTTTAGGTATTCAATAGCTTTTTCCTTAGTTGACAACAGCATTACACTGTGAATGGGTATATTCTCAACTTCATAAAAAACTGAAACTTTTGGTGAGCCACAACTTGAACATGAGTTTGTTTTCAACAATATTACTTCCTTATAGTATTTGACGATATTTTTTGTAAATAATGCTTCTTCACTTGTATATTTCAAT
>Ga0255420_10006_pt1 | contig 45190 bp, 42 predicted proteins | sample ANMaggSeSYBR02I3_FD_182630 | JGI IMG/M metagenome (GOLD analysis project Ga0255420, IMG submission 182630) | Sediment cell enrichment communities from methane seep in Santa Monica Basin, California, United Staets - ANME aggregate JGI... | ecosystem: Environmental > Aquatic > Marine > Cold seeps >...
CACCCGCAATTAACCGTCTATTTCTATATTTCGAGGATATTGTATCATTAATTGCTGCAATCGCTGCATCCATCAAAACCTTAAATAAAAACCGGTTTTCCCTGACAACAGGCCATAAAGCGTCAGAAATGGTAAGAACTGCATGTCGATGGGGAACATTAAACAATGCTTTGCTTAAGGATTTTGCCCATTTATCAGTGTGATTCTTACCGCAGTTTGTACAGATACGACTATTACATCCAAAATGAACAGTTGCTACTGTACCACAATTTTCACAATAATATGTAAAGAAGCCACGATCTGCATCCTTACAGGTCATCATTTTATTGACTTCTTTAATTTCAACATCTCGGAGATTGGCTTTTTCAGATAGCTGAAATGCATACCAGTTATTATTATCTGTGAAAATAGATTTAACTGTGATAGTTGGCTTATAGTTGTAAGAAGGTCCGTATGAAAGTATGTCGCTTTGCACTAAATTGATGAATACTTGATTTGATTAATAATTTTTGAATTGTTGCCATGGAAATATATACTCTATATACAAAAATAAACGGATTTTCGTTATCGGCATCCCACCTAAAGGGAGGCTAAATAGTTACAAATATAATTTAACCAGATACAACCTGACAAGATGTAATTTTACCAAAATATCTTTCAATAGCAGATAAATGGCCTATACATTTATATTACTCTGTGTCTTTAAATAGAGTAATAAAAACTACTAAATAGGTGATCATTATAATAAATAAAAAGAGCGACCCTATCACACAGTTAATTGATGAGCATAGAATAATGGAACGGGTAATGGATGTGATGGAAAAATTAGCTGAGGGTATTGAAGAACAAAGACCTATATCCTCTGATATGATCCTTGGAAATATCGGCATGTTACTTGAATGCAATGATGAATACCATTATGGAAAAGAAGAAGACATCTTATTACCATTCCTGGAAGAGATCGGGAAAAATGATGTAAAAGAATTAATCCAATCTTACATTACCCGGTATAGAGAAAATGATACGTTACTTGCCACAATAATCGATTCTTTGGAAGATTACTCCAATGGGGATATGGATGCAACAATAAGGATCATGGAAAATATCCGGGAGTTCGTTGCAAACGTACGCCCTCTCTACTTAAATGAGGATGAAGAAATCTTCAGGCCATTGAAAAAGAACCTGACCGTAGAAGAGATGGACAAGCTGAAAGAAATGTTCCAGGATTTCGATTATGACTGGGTTGGGCCTACATTAAATAATTACCAGAAACTCGTAAGGGAAATGGAAATAAAAGCAAGTTACAATGTGTGGTAATAACCGAAAAGAATATTATTTCCTTCACCATCAAGACTCCTACTATGACCGACATCTCCACTTCATCCGATAATACAAAGCCAGCCGAAGAATCAAAATCCCTTCCTCCCAAGTCAGATTTTAGCGAATGGTACAATGAACTGCTCCGGATAGCCCGGATCATGGACGTGCGCTACCCTGTCAAGGGGCTGTATGTGTGGAACCCATTTGGTTTTTCCATTCGCTCAAGGGTCTATTCCATTATGCGTGAACTCCTTGACAATACCGGGCACCTTGAGGCTATGTTCCCCTTGCTTATCCCCGAACATGAGTTCATGAAAGAAGCTGAGCATATCAAAGGCTTTGAGGATGAGGTCTACTGGGTCACACATGGCGGCACTGATCCGCTGGATGTGAAACTGGCACTGCGCCCCACAAGTGAGACTGCTATTTATCCAATGTACAAACTATGGGTGCGCTCCCATGCCGACATGCCGCTGCTTATCTACCAGATAGTCAATACCTTCCGCTATGAGACCAAACATACGCGCCCTCTTATTCGCCTGCGCGAGATCACCTCCTTCAAGGAGGCACATACTGTTCATGCCACATGGGAAGATGCAGCCGCCCAGGTAAGGAAGGCTACCCGCATATACCAGGAGTTCTACCATCGTCTCGCTGTGCCCACTGTGGTGAGCAAGCGGCCTGATTGGGATAAGTTCCCTGGTGCTGACTACACCATGGCAGTGGATGTACTGATGCCTGACGGTAAGACCCTGCAGGTAGGTACGGCACATCACCTGGGTGATAATTTTGCCAAAACCTTTGACATCAGGTATGAGGATGCTAACGGTGAACAGGTACTGGCCCACCAGACCTGTTATGGTGTCAGTGAGCGCAGTATTGCAGCCCTGATATCCATTCACGGCGACAATAAGGGGCTGGTGTTACCGCCAGAGGTTGCACCTGTGCAGGTTGCAATAATCCCTATCGTGTTCGGTGATGATAAGACCGTCATAACTGCAGTAAACAAAGTGGCAGATACGTTAAAGCAATCCGGACTGCGGGTCGTAGTTGACGATAGTGATGCAAGGCCGGGTGCCAAGTACTATACATGGGAAATGAAAGGGGTTCCTGTACGCATAGAGATCGGACCAAGGGATTTAAAGAACAATTCCGCAGTTGTTGCATTGCGAAATGGTGGGAAGACGAGCGTTCCCATAGACGGTATCCTGACAGGGATCAATAAAGCTTTTATTGATATTCACGATAGCCTGTTCGAAACTGCTACAAGGGAATTAAATGATCATACCAGGTTGTGCACTGACCTGGATGAAGTGAGGGATTATATCCAGACAGGCATAGCACGTATTGCATGGTGCGGCCAGCGGGAATGCGGGCTTGAGATGGAAGAGATCGTTGGTGCCGGTATACTGGGTGAGCCTGAGGACCCTGCACTGGGTAAGGGTGATGGTTCGTGCCCCATCTGCGGTAAGTCTACCGATACTGTGGTGCTGATGGCGCGTACGTACTGAAAAAACCTGGTTGTTGGTTATTGGTATCAGGTACTTGTTTGGCATAATCGGTCATGTTACCATGCCTCTTGACAAATAATTGTAAAGGAATGAATGTAGGCCGGAATCGGTTCAATATTGGCCACTGAACGTATAGATAAATGTAAGAACGCTTTGTGTACTCTGTGGATAAAAATAACATACATTGTATATTTTAATGACCATGGCAATCAACGGCAGCATCCACCACTCCTCAATGGCACAAAATTAATCCGCTTTTTCAATTTTAGCTTTTAAATACGGTGAAAAATATGCAAAATATTGTGTCTGAATATTTTTAATCTTCCATCATCTTTAGTTATTTCTTTCCGACAACGATCTGATCCACAATTACTAGCAAAACTATTTGGATATGTCAACGGCGGTGTAAAATTCCCCACTTATGGTGGTTTAAAATTCTCCTGCTGTGAGTGGGTGTACAAGCAGGGTTAAATTATGGAATTTCTTCAAAATTACATCTATTTTTTCAGATATTTCTGGAATATAATATGCTTCGCTGCATTCTTCACAGATGTATGCTGAAACATCCTTTATGGCAAGTACTTCATTTTCAACCCTTACAACGAATTCAGTGTTTTTTTTGACCAGCTTGCCTTTGCAGAAACTACAGCTACCAGATATCATTTAAAATCTCCTTTCTTCATTGCTCTTATTCATATGCCCCAGTGCCGTGTCCCAGTAATGCCTGGCAGCTTCATGGATTGCCTCGATCTCATCAGGATTCAACTCCCGCACCACCTTTCCAGGACTGCCTAAGATGAGGTTGCCCGGTGGGAAGGTTTTTCCCTCAGTAATCAACGTCCCGGCACCAACAAGACAACCGTCCCCCAAAGTAGCCCTATTCATCACAATTGACCCCATGCCAATCATGCAGCCACCACCAATAGTACATCCGTGAAGTATGGCACCGTGGCCAACCACGCAGTATCCGCCAATACTTGCAACATTGTCCGGGCCGACATGCACAGTGCAGTTGTCCTGGATATTTGTCCATGGACCAATGCTAATGGGGCACGGGTCGCCCTTGACCACTGCATTGGACCAAATACTGACATGATCACACAGTTCTACATTCCCGATAACCGCACCCAGTGGGTCGATATAGATCGGGTCACAAAGTTTTGGGAATATTCCCTGGTATCCCCTTATTCTTTCCTCAATTGTAACCAAACTTACCAGTACCCTATTTACTCAATAACGATCCTACTGCCATTTCAATGCTCTGGAGCGAGTTGTGGCCAGGACTCCAGCCAAGCGCTTTTATTTTATCGATCGACAGCAACATGAACTTCACGTCTCCTTTCCACCCTGCTCCGTCGTCTACCCCGCCCGTGAACCTGTACTCCACATCATTATAACCCATCTTTTGGGTCACGATATCTGCAATACCCACCACGTCGATGGAATCCTCTGACCCGATATTGAAAATATTTACGGTATCGTCCGAATTTGCCACCCCGAAGACCATGGCATCCACACAGTCACCCACATCCAGGTACGATTTCTTCTGCCTGCCCGAACCTAGTATCTCAAGGGTGAACGGGTCCACACGCAGTTTGTTGATAAAATCCACAAGCACACCGTGGGAGCCCCTGCTGCCTACTATGTTGGCAAAACGGTAGAGCCAAGCTTTCATGTTAAAAGTATGACAGTAAGAAGATATCAGTGCCTCAGATGCCAGTTTCGATGCGCCGTACAGGGATATTGGTACCTGGGGTCCGTAATCCTCTGGTGTGGGCATGATGCTGGCAGCCCCGTACACTGTGGATGTGGATGTAAATACTAACTGATCGGTTCCTGTTTGTCTCATGGCTTCAAGCAGGTTGTAGGTGGCAAGGATGTTCTGTTCAAGGTGGACTTTTGTGTCTTTGGCCCCCAGCCTCACATCAGGGTTGGCGGCAAGGTGGAATACTATATCAATGCTTTCAAGAGCGGATGTGATGGTGCTGGGTTCTGTCAAGTCACCCTCGATCAATTTGAAATTACCATTATCCATATGGTGCTGTATGAATTCCATCCTGCCTGAACTTAGGTTATCAAGTACGATGACCCTGTTTTTTTTTATGAGAGAATCTACAACGTGGCTGCCGATGAAGCCTGCCCCGCCGGTTATTAGTATATGTTTGTTGGTTAATTTCATGGTATTAGTTACCAGTTATGCGGGAATAATTTTACTAAACTCCCAAATGAACGATAGATTCCTCCCCTTGTTGTAACTCATATTATTTATAATTCTTCCTCCTCATTTAAAATTCTTATGTATTCATCCACCAGAAACTTCCCCATTCCCAATATCTGGGCAATCTCCTCACTTTTTATTGTCCGATTCAACTTTTCCACCTTCTTATATGCCTTAATATACCTGTCACATGCTTGTTCTGTATGATTCGCCATCTTTGCAATTTCCGGCGTCAGATGTCCTTTTCAGTACAATTCAAGAATCATTTTCTTATGAGTCATCGCTCTCCCTACATCATGAATAATTCCACAGGTAGGAAAATCGTGCTGCTTTTTTGATCGATTGTCTGGTATTTTCTCAAACCCTGGATGAACTTGAATGAATAATGCATCAGCGTTCAAATCATCTCGAAGTTTTATATTTTATGTCATTAAAAATTACCTATTCAATTGTGAATTATAATAAATAATTTGAATTATTTTATGTACTACTCTATTTTGGAAGGAATGCCTGAAGTATTTAATGTACTCCACCACTAAGATTCAACCCAATTACTCCAATTATTATCAGTCCAAGTGATATTATTTTCAGTGCAGTTACCGGTTCCTTGAACCACAATATTCCCACAGTTGCGATAAGTAAAGTTCCTAAGCCGGCCCATATTGCATAAGCAATACTTACATCGATCTTTTTTAGGGCAAATGTCAATGAACCCAGGCTAAGCAAATACAAGATAATCATTAATATTGACGGAACTGCTTTAGTAAAACCATAGGATAATTTCATGCATATAGTGCCAGCGACTTCAAAAATAATTGCCATGATCAAATAGAATAAACTCATAAACTTACTCCTGTGATTTTCATAATAAATATCATCGTTCCAATTCCAGCCGCTCCACCAACTCACCAAGATCCGTACAAAGCATGACAGACCTCTCAACCATCAAGTTCACTACCCCCTCAATCCCAAGCGTCCTGAAATCTGTTCGCAACCCGTACACGGGCTTACCCAGCGCATGGGCATATCCTATCTCCCACGCAGTGCCCGAATCCACATCCACCCCGTCCAGCACCGCTACTAGTATATCAGCCTTATCAATAGCGGCCACGTTCTTACTAAAGATAGACTCCTGCCTGGCATCCCGTCCGGAATCAATATCGTTTGAGTGCTCCTGGGGCAGGAAGACACTCATACTTATTCCTTCCAGCTGATCCCTTAACATACTATTGAAATCACATTCGGCATCTGAAAAAAGCGGTGCTGCAAGGTATACATTTCTCATAAAATTTAAATGGTCGCTAAAGGCAAATAAGTTTTCTAAAAGGAATTGGATATAATAATTTTTGTAACTATTCAGCCACCTCATAAACAGTTTACTTTTAAAAAACACCTGAACCGAAAAACAAATATACTTTTAAATAATTCAAAATTAATTTATATAAAACAACTAAATTTTTAATTTGTGCGGAAGGATTGACATGGTATGTGAAGAAATTCTTAAAATTTATGAAGCTGGGCCCAAGGTAGTTATCAATCTCATATCCACTTCAAAAACAGGTTAAAATGCATATTTGGATTATCTAAATCAAGTGCTTAAGCATGTTTTCGATTTCAAAATTGAGTCAAGTGGATACGAATGTCCTTATACGGACGATTTCAATAAATACCATATATGCACAGGGAGATATTCAAATGTGCACTTGAATATGCACTTGGGACACTTGCTAGAAGTTGAAATAATCAAACTACCCGGTCATGGTGATGACTACTGGAATGTATATATTACTGTGAAATAATCTATAGTAAACCAGTAGCAATCTGAACTATTATGCCGCTACCACTTCTGCAACGAATTCCCTCATCTGAATCGACTTTTGTGGGCAGTTCTCAATACACTGTCCGCAGTTGGTACATTTCTCCTGATCGATCTCAGCAAGGAAATTAGTTACTGTAATAGCCTCAGCCGGGCAGTTCTTTACGCATATCTTGCATCCTATACAGCCAAACTCACACACTGCCTTTACAACTTTACCTTTATCAGATGACCTGCAGAGTACATGCACTTGTTCAGTATCGTTTGCCATAACAAGTATATCATTCGGACATGCTTCAACACATATCCCACAACTCTTACACAGATTTTTATTAACGCTCGGTAATCGATCATCCGCCATTTCCAGTGCATTGAACGGACATGCACGCACACATGTTCCCCGCCCTATACATCCGTAACTGCATCCTTTCTCGCCATCTGAAAGCATCATGACCGCTTTACAGTCCTCAATACCATCATAATCGATCTTATCTGTGCAGTGGATACCTCCATTGCACCTGACAAATGGATAGATACTTTCAGCCTCTTTTACTTCCTGGCCCAGCAGGCTGCCGATGACTTTCGCTACATCAAATCCTCCTACGGGACAGCCATCAATTGGTGCCACCTGATCCACTACTTTTTCAGCGAAATCAGAACACCCCGCATATCCGCATGCTCCACAGTTAGCACCTGGCAGTGCTTCATTAACTTCTTCTACTAACGGATTGACCTCAACTGCAAATTTTTCAGAGGCCCATATCAGAATAATACCGACTAAGAACCCTATACCTCCGATCACAGCTGCAGATCCAACGATAATAGCTACCGGATTCATGTTGGGATCACTCCGAAGTAACTTACAAATGCCATTGAAAGCAATGTAGTAATAAAGAATGCGTGTGGCAGTCCTTCAATAGCTTCCGGGACCTTCAACGAATTGGCCTTCTCACGGATAGCTGACATAAACAGCATCACCATAGAATATCCCAGTCCGGCTGAAATACCATAGAAAAGACTCTGGACAAAGTTGTAATCAAGTCTTGCATTAAGTATCACAACACCAAGAATGGCGCAGTTGGTAGTTATCAAAGGTAAGAATATACCAAGCGACCGGTACAAAGGAGGACTGAATTTACGAATAATGAACTCAACAAGCTGCACAAGAAAAGCTATCACAATAATAAAGCTAATTGTTGTTAAGAAGGTCAGCCCAAAGGGTAGAAGGAGATAAGTATATATCAAAAATGAAGCTACCGATGCCATTATCATGACAAATAACACCGCAGCCGACATGCCTACAGCACTTTTAGTCTCCTTTGACACGCCCACAAATGAACACAAACCGAGGAATTGTACAAGCAGGAAATTCTTAACAAATATCCCGTTAATTGCAATTGAAAATAAACTATCTTCCATTTACTGTCCCCCCTTTCTTGCTTTCCTGATGCGGTTATAATTTACCATTGCCATTAATACACCAATAGTCATGAACGCCCCTCCAGGCAATATCATAAACGTAGAAGGTGTTATGGGTATACTGATCAATTTAAATCCGAAGGGTACAATTGCTCCTGTTCCTAACAGCTCCCTGATAGCCCCGATGAGCACCAATACGACAAGGAAACCGGTACCAATACCCAATGCATCAACAATAGAAAACTTAACAGTGTTCTTGCTGGCATAGGCTTCGGCCCGTCCGATAATAATACAGTTGACCACGATCAACGGGATGAATATTCCCAGAGACTTATACAGCGGTGGTGTGTATGCTTCCATTAACATATCAATCATGGTAACAAAAGTACAAATTATAATAATGAACATCGGAATACGGGTGATCGGTGGTATTTGTTTTCTCAGTGCAGAAACTATAATATTTGATCCTAACAGGACAAACAAAGCCGCTCCCGCCATACCGATAGCATTCTCTACGGATGTGGTGACCGCAAGTACAGGACACAGTCCAAGTACGAGACTGAATATAGGGTTATCTTTTACAATTCCTCTAAAATACTCACCTGAAATTGTCATATCTGCCATAATATATCCCTCTTAATAATCATTAATTTGCTTTAATCTCACCAATTTTTACGTGTATTCCGTCTATCACTGCCTGTGAAGAGACTGTAGCACCTGTGATCGAATCTATTGCACCGTCATTTTTAGAAAGCATCAGATCACTCACTGGAACTCCCTTGAACTGATCTGTAAAAAACGATTCAGTTATCTTTGCACCCAGACCCGGGGTTTCGACATGTGTCATGATTTTTACTCCGGTTACCGTATATTCGGTATCAACTCCACCCGCTAACGTGATCGTACCCTGCGAGCCTGATTGATCATGGAAAAAACAATATCCTACAAGATTGTTGCTTGCATCAAATGCCTGGTAAAATAATGTTTCTTCTCCTGATTTAACAGCTTCAAAATGGTCGGCTATAGGAAGCACATCTACCAGGGCAAGCTGTCTTTGCTCCTCCTGATATATTTTTAGTTGCGCCTGTGTGGGTATATACAGACCCCCTAATACTACAGCAGCAATTACTGACATTACTACCATTTTCACCATAACCATCACATATTCTTTTTTCATGCAGGCACCTCATTTACAGGCTTTGGGTAAGTATTTTTTTCAATGAAAGGCGCAACGGCATTGGCAAAAAATACTGTATACAGTACAGCTACGACATAATTATATGTGAGATATCCGTAAATCACTGTCATTATACCACATAACAATCCGTAGATTATCCTGCCGTTTTTTGTGATCGGGGAAGTAGTCGGATCCGGAGCCAGTATGAATACTCCCAAAAACAGCATTCCTGTCAGAACATATGATAGTTCCTCACCAAGTATTACTGCCACAATGATCGTACTCGAAAGATAAAGTAAAGGGATTCGCCAGTCAATATATTTCTTATATACAAGATACAGTCCGCCAATGATCAGCACCACTGAAGACACTTCCGCCAATCTTCCTGCACCGAATTCAACTAAAAGATCAGTATATTCACCTATATGTGGTATGGATCCTGACCCTGTAAGTGCTCCCCAGGACATTTTCATGAACACCCATGCAGCTATTGCAGGATTGAACAAAGTGGACCCAAGACCGCCGAACCCGTGCTTTACCAGAGCTACAGCAAAGAATGCCCCCACCACTGGTATCCATAATTTAATATCCGGCGGTAGTAGCAGTGCCATTATCAATCCAATCAGTACAGCATCCCCATCTTTAATAGTTAGCTCCTGGTTTGTTAACTTCTGGATACCAGCTTCAGTAAGCACAGCAGCCAGAACACTTACCAGTACCAGTGCCAGCGCTTGCAGTCCGAACACAACTACTGAAAATAGACTTAAGACCAATAAAATTACTATTTTGCTCCACATAATGGACTTGATAGTAACTCCTTCCCTGATATGGGATGGATGTGAAACTGTAAATTTCATAATATTCCTCCGTTTGAAATGAATGGTGTACTTGCAAGACATGGTGTTTCACATGACAAACAGCCAGAGGATTTCGATTCATCCTCATATTCCACTAACTGCTGCAGTACTGTCTTGGAATACCTGATCAACTGCAATATATGTCTACTGGATGGACACACATAAACACACAGACCACATTCAACACAGCTGTTAACATGTAGTTTAGAGCATTCATCATGCATACCCATATCTGCAAAGGATGCAATCCGGCCTGGCAGGATATTAACAGGACATATATCCACACATCTGGCACATTGAATGCATGGACCCGGAATGTCATGCAGTACTTCATCACTGGACTGGACAATGATATGGGAAGTAGATTTAATTACCGGAACTTCATCCGTGGATAGAGCTGTACCGCTAAAGATCCCGTTCATTATGATCTTACCAGGTTCGCCTGAATAACCACCGCAGGAATTAATAACTTCCTTTATACTTGTTCCAATCCTCACATTTTTTACTCCCGGGTTATGTACTGCTCCTGTAACTGTGACATTGACCTTGATCTGGGGTATACCCTCAAGCACAGCTTTGCGAACTGCCAGAGCACTACTGGCGCTTGATAGCAACACACCTGCATCCAGAGGTGTACAAGTATTAGGAATTTGCATACCTGTTATTTCATACGCAAGAAGGTTTGCCATAGATGGTGAATAATCCTGCTCGACAGTGTGAATTTCAATATCTGCTTCTATTGATAAACCGGATTCAATCGCTGATATAAGCTGTCTATCATCCTTTTGAATAATGAAGGCTCCCTGCTGTGCATCAGAAGCTTTGATAAGCAGATTCATCCCTTCGATGATACTTGCTATATTTTCCGGTGCACAATTACTGCTCACATCACCAGAAAAAGAAAGACTTATTAAAACCGTATTTATCTGTTTTTCAGATGTGAGCATATTATAAAGGGAGTACCCGTTAAGTTCAACCACTCCCGAATCCTTCAGGGCACTGATGATATATTCCTTTGAGGGATTTTTACTGGTTTTAAATTCAATAGTATCATTTGTTTCGTTTGTTTCAATAATGACGCTCGGTACGCTGCCGCAAATTGGATGAGGCCGTTCTTCAATAGCAACAACAGTTCCTGCAGTACTGGAGTGGACCGGGACACTGAACTCATCATCCCCCTCTCCGATTTTCTGGCCAATGAGCACGTCCGTTTTTTTATCTACTATCGGTTCACAAACAGTACCTGTGTGCTGCAACAATGGAATAACAACCTGTTTTCGGACCTCTTTATCCTTAACCTTTTTCACGTCCTCTGTTGTCATTTAACCACCTCTACCGGTTTTGGTCTTTCCGGAATTATCTCTACGGTGATTTCATAAGTGGTAAAATCAGTTGGCGGATCTGTCTGTGCAGGGTCTGCTTCATATCCTAACAGTGTCCAGTCTATCCTAGAAGTATTGCCGTGACAGTCAGCACACCAGAGTGCACTTTTTTCCAGAGCGCTTTTTGCTCCCACTATATTGTGGCTTACCAGATAATATGCATCCGCTCGCCTCAATACTGCATTAGGATAATCAGGGATCTTGTCATAATTAAAATCAAATGTTCGCATTCTATTTGTGCTCTCTTCAATGTAAGTTGAAATACCGATAGCTCTCACATGTGACAGAACAATGGGATTACCCCGTTTCATACTTGAGTTGGGATTATTACGAATGTCCGGATCATTTCCTTCATCCCACCAGGATATGGTTATCACATTAAAAGGTTTAATTACCGCACCTGGGTCATCTTTGTCACACGGATGAGGTATTCCATTTTCAGAACCATTAAACCAGGCCAATACAGGATCAAAATCCTGCAATTCATTTGTGACCTTTCTATATCCGGTCGAATAATCTATTGAAGATATCGGCATACCGCCCGGTATTTCTCCACCTGGCAATACAGGAATATGGCATGCTTCACATCCCACCGTCTTAATATGAGCATCTACGACCATTCCATGTGTAACTTCTGCATGGCAGTCAATACATGATTTCATTGGATAGAAATTGTCCGGAACTGTTTCTGAAAAAACCGGCATACTGTCACAGCCAATCTGATGGTCATTTGTTACATGACAATCCAGGCATTCAACACCAGCACTTGCATGAACGTCATAGGATGCAAAATCATCACTACCCCACATCTCGGCGCGAATCGCAACATCTGACAGATGGCACATATTGGCACAAGTGTCAGCAGACGGACTGGTCCAGTAGAGTATTTCATTATCATTGTTCGTGTCATCTAAATGGCATGTTGCACAATCTGTTGTTATACCACTTCCAATAATTCCATCAGCATCATGAATTGTATATACTGACTCATCTTTTATATGGCAGTTAGTACATTCTACCTGCATGGCAGCAGTAGCAATGCTTGAAATGTGTGTAGGAATTCCCTGTGCATGACACTGGTCGCATCCTTTGACCAATTTCTTAGCTCCTTCCTGATTAACAAGATTTAAAAAAAGCAAATCCCACTGTTCATCTACGGACTTCATGCTGACTTCTTGTACATGATACGAATTGAGTAAATCTTCATTTGCATCAACATGGCAGCTTCTGCATTTACTGTCTTCCCATGGACCCGTACTAATATAATGGGTAGCTTTAGCCTGGTTTCCATTATAATTTAGGTTACCGTAAGAGATTGTAATAAGAGCTATTAATGTGATAATTGCAAGTACTGTGATCATTTTTTTCAATTTAATCCCACACTTATTGTCATTTATTATTTATACATAAAGATATATTATTCTTTTTGTGCATGTATTGATGCTTCTTTGGCTGGTGAATAAAGCGGATGACGCCGCGTTTTATTCAATATTTTCAGCGATTTGGAAAAACCATATAACAGTGCTAAAATCTGTGTCAATACCAGAGCCAGGGCTAAATTCAGACCAATAGCAACAATAGTACCAGAGGTCATTATATTTGTTTCAACAAGGACAATTATCAGCATTGCAAACAATACTAGTGGAAAACCAATTTTTTCAATCATGAGTCTCACCTTTAATCTCTCTGTACCATTTCGGATATTCTTCTCTTGCTTCTTCTTCTGAAATTGTCCCTGTAAACATTTTATTTGACATCGGGAACTTAAATGGGCTCAAATGGACTAAATAGAAATGTGACAGAGCGACGCAAAGGCTCAATATAGCGAAACTGGCATGTACCAACCTTATCGTCAACAAATACGACAGTGGAAGAATGGATGCAAATGACCATGGTGCAAAAAGGATAATGCCTGTTATACCCATGATGATACAGTCTACTATAATAACACTCCATATCAGGCCTTTTTCAAGCCAACTGTATTTATCGTAATCAATTCTTTGTTGCCTCATACCCAATATTGACAGGTTATCATTCACATAATCCATTATATCAGCAGACGTAGGGAATAAAATCTTGCTGTAATATTTTCTTCCATTGATTATTACTGAAAAAATGGAATATATAAGATAATACACAGCTACTGAGACCAGTCCAAACCCGGCCAATCTGTGAATGAACATCGCTTTTGACAGTCCAACAAGATCCAGTATCCACCCTAGATGTTCAGGATACAGTTGTGGAATTCCTGTAATAAATAATACCAGCAAAGAAAGAGCTGCAATAAAATGAACAATAATCTGGTTTGAAGTAAATCTTTCTATCTCCAAAATAATCACCCTCTATAAAAACCTTTCATTCTTGTAACTATAATATGCATCAAAATCAGATTGATTGTGAGGCCGACAACACTGAAGACAACATAGAATTTTATTAAATAATCAATCCATAATACATCCTGCGAATCAACTATCATTGGTTTTTCAGGATAATATGTAAGGTTAAAAAACAGTAATAAACCTGATATTATAATAAAAGTTAATAATAGTGATATTATTCCGAAATTATTTGTTTTAGTTTTCATTTCATCCACTCTAAAATAACAGCGGCCGCCGTTTTTATATATATATTTTTAATAAAGATACATTGCAATTTCGTTTATAAGTTATTGGTATGACTTATATCTTTCTATTTCCTATGAGACTTTGTGATTAATTATGAACAATTGCAGATGTTTTTATCATCATTTCGATCACTCAATCATAGCACAATAATATAATCCGGGGTAATTATATCCAATGAATAATTAAAAAATGTATCATTATAACATAATCATTCAGGCACCACTCTCTCTATCCTGGAACCTCTTACTACAAGTACTGAGCACCTAGCTGTGGATGATACCTTTTCTGATACACTCCCAACCAGCAGTTTGGAGATTGAACCCTTTCCATGGCTGCCCAATACGACAAGGTCTATATCCTTTGTTTTAACTATTTTTAAGATCTCAGATGCGGTATTTCCATCTCTTACAATGGTTTGGGCAGTTACACCCTTCTTATCCGCGATATCTCTTACACCATCTGCGATCTTTTCAGCATCTTTAAGCAGGTGTTCCTGCATCCGCTTGATTATGGCTTCGGAAAATTTTATCGAATCTCCTAATACCCTTCCTTTTCCGGTTTCATCAAATGTCGTGATATGCCTTTCAAGTATTTTGTTCCTGGAGTCGACAATGTTACATGCATATACTTTCGCATTGTATCTTTTTGCAATGCTCATACCAAAATAAGCAGCATATTCAGCATCTTTTGACCCGTCTGTCGAGATCAATATATTTTTATAATGCTCTTTGTTCTTAGTACTGCGTACCAGTAGAACATGGGAATGGGACTGCCTTAATACGCGATTTGCAATAACACCGATAGATGGTCCTTTTGATTCTACTCCTCCCTTCGATGCCAGTATTATTAGATTTGCATCTATTGCTTTAGCTTCATTTACAATCGTTTCAACAGGAATTCCGGTAAGTACTTTTGCTGATTTGACTGTAACTCCGCTGTCCAGCGCTATTTTTTGTATCTGACCAACATATTCTTCACCTGCACTATGTATGATGTTAAGGATTTCGGGCAGGATATATTTGTGGGAATCTACTACAAATATTATGGATATTTCCGCACCGTATTTAGAGGCCAATTCTACAGCATGCTTCCCAGCATTCATTGAGTTCTCAGAACCGTCAACAGGAACCAGGAATTGAAATCTTGTCATTTTATTACACCTTTTTTATTTTGGAATTGTATATATTTTTTCGGTCCTTATGCTTTTAACCACAAAAACAGAACACGTTGCCGAATGAATAACTTTTTCCGAGATACTTCCATGTACAAACCTGGAAACTTTACCACGACTTGAATATCCCAATATCACCAGATTAAAGGATTTATCGTAAATTATGTTTAAAATCTCATCGGCAGTTTTTCCTTCGCCGGTTAAAGATTCCGCTTGAATTCCTTTTGATTTGGCAATATCTAATACAGGTTTAGTTATTTCATTAACCTCATCCACTTTCACCTTATGTGGTAAAATGTGACAGGCCGTCAGATTCGAATTAGAGCGATGTGCAATGCTGGCTGCAAATTTTCCAGCATACTCTGCATCTTTTTTACCTTCCACCGGAATAAGAATGTTGCTGAATAGCTCATCACCAGCAGTACTTTCACGGGCTATCAGTACATGACACTTTGCATCTTTTACAAGCTTCTCAGCTATTTTCCCTAGTTTGTTTTTAGAAGCACCTAAAATGATTAAACTGGCATTGATCTCCTCCTGCATCCCAAGAATTTCAAAAACTGGTGATCCTATTGCCACAGTAGCATTCTTTATACTAATTCCATTATTTTCACAGATTTGTTTGTATTTATCAACCAGTGTCTGGCCCAATTCAGTTTGAATCCCAATTTCTTCTTCTTTGAACAAATTGTTATCTACTACATTTATAATAGAAATTTCAGCATTATACATCTTAGCTAACTTTATAGCATTGTCTGCTGCCATTTCCGCATACACCGATTCATTTAAAGTTAATATATATTGAAATTTCACCATATTCCGAACCCTATATATGTCACTACACTGCTTTATTTAAATTTATCGAATTGTTTTTCGCATACAACATCATAACAAAACATAGATATAACATACAATAATCCTAAAGTAAATATGGACTACTTCCGTCATAGGACAATTATAACTTTATTTGCGCTGATAGTAATAACAGTAGCTCTGTTTACGATCTATACCCATTTTCCGGTCGGTCCTGATAATGGGTTTAGCAATGATCTCATTGCAGAAAATCAGCAACTGATGGGGACTATTGTTACTATAGAGATAATCGGCACAAAAACCAATGCAGAAACCACAATAAATAGTGCTTTTAAGGAAATTGACCGCATTGAAAAAATAATGACCACTTTTGATTCCAACAGTGAAATTAGTATATTGAACGCTGAGGGGCAGGTGGATAATGTATCCGATGACCTCATTTATGTAATGGAACAGTCAATACACTACGGCAATATAAGTGAAGGAGCCTTTGACATCACAATAAAGCCTATACTTAACCTGTGGAAAACAAAAATAATCGCAGGTGAATATCCCACTAGAGAGGAGATTAATAAAACCCTGATCCTTGTGAACTATACTAAGATTGTAGTAGATAATCATACTATTTACTTCAATGCAGAAGGTATGTCCATTACCGTGGATGGCATAGCCAAAGGGTATGCTGTGGACCAGGCAGTCAAAGTGTTAAAAAATAACGGATATACAAGTGGTTTTGTAAATGCCGGGGGTGACGGCATGTATTTTGGTACCAGACCGGATGGTTCTGACTGGAAAGTGGGACTTAGAAATCCGGAGAATAAAAGCCAGTCTATTGTTGTTATGGAGATATCAGACATGGCAGTGGCTACCAGCGGAAATTACGAGCGCTATTTCAATGAATCTGCCCGCCTCTCCCATATCAGTGATCCACGGACAGGATACTCATCACAAAGTCTTTTAAGTGCAACAATAATAGCAGGTTCGGCCATGGAAGCGGACACACTGGCCACAACCGTTTTCGTACTGGGACCCAACGAAGGTCTGGAACTTATTGAGAATATACAAAATACAGAGTGTATGCTTATAACCCCTGAAAATGAGATATTTACATCATCAGGTTTTGATACATACCTGTCAAATAACTAAACAAACTCCGCATCATCATCTACGGGAGTATCAATGATATGCCCGTCATAAGCATTTATGTCAATAGTATTTTGCTTTCCCTGAATCTCCCACACAGGAATATATACTATATTTATTGCAAGATCTATCTCATTTTTCAGAGGTGAAAGCGTCTTGCTTTCTGAAATTATGGCATCACCTTTGACCTCGTCCACTTTCATTTTATTAGAATGCTTCTGGATAATAGCATCCAATGCTTTTTCTTTAGCATCCTTGTCACTTATCGTTGGTTCTTTTATCTGGTAGTTCTCTGTCATGATCTCAGCATATTCCAGTGGGTCTGAAGAGCGCTTGAAAGTGTGCTCACCTGTAATAGCATTTACTATGCCCTCTCCCTTGCCATTAAGGTCAATTATCTTTGACCTGAACTTCCTCTTTGTATTAAATTCATATTTGTAAATATAACTGGGTATGAATTTCAAAAGTAAGTCCTGGACATCCCCGATCTTTGCTTGGCTTATCTTGATAGCGCTGGTCTTTGCCATGTTTATAGGCAGGGAGGGAAGGGGGATTCGTACTATATCCTCTTCCTGATTCTCACCAAATTCCCCGGTCCCCGTACTTTCCGGGTAATTCTGTCTGGGAGCTACGTCAAGGCCGGGCCATTGAAAAGCAGGTTCATGGACTGGTTCAGGAGCAGATTCCGGTTTTGATGACGAAGATTCGACGAACATTCCAAAGATACTGTCGTCCTGGGACCCTACTGCCGGAGTCGGTTCCGGTATTTCTGTAATCCTTCCACTATCATGTCGTGATAAATCCAGTTTCATCGGAAGACCTTCTGTGTTTGCCAGTATGGCCTTACCAATCTGGCTTTGCAGATCATGCTTGTCCCAGAATATAATATCTTGCTGGGAGGCAAAACCGGCAATTTCATCCGGTGCTTTGTTATTCAGGATGTATAACCCGGTACCTTCGGTGCTCTTTATAGAGTCGGCAAACCTGCGCATTGAACTGTAATCAACTTCACCATCAAGTTTGATGTAAATGCGGTCTGAGACTCCTTTGGATGCCACCAAATCCGATATATATGATGAATCAATATTATATCCATAAGCTTGGAAAATATCCTTTAGTATATTGAGTACAGGTTGCTTGTTCATTTTAAATCCCGATATAGAAAGGTTATTTGGATTAAAAAGTTTCGGGTTTGCTTTTCTATTTTGGACGCAAGTGAAATAATTGGTATGATTGAACACTTGTATTTGCTTAGCTACCCAACTTTAATTAGTGTTCATTCCTCTTAAATCTTGATTTTTTCATCACCTCATACTGGTTTGTTCATTATAACCGAAAGGTTTATATATATTAATATATATTACACTATTAATGAAACGTATTGAAATAAATACCGGCAAACTTCTCCTAACAGACGGAGTAATAGGTTTCTTCCAGAAATCTGTCACAAAATTTGGCACAGGAGCAAAGATTGATTGTCCAAAAGAATATCTTAACAAAACAGTTTATGTGGTGGTGTGTGAAGACTGAATTCCACTGATTACATCAAGGAACTCGAAAAAAGCATCATAGAAATAACCGCTGAGAGAGACAGGGCTCTCGAAAAAAATCATAAACTTAAGCAAGAAAACGATAAACTCAAAAATAAGTTACATTTTTACGAAAACCCACATACTCCGCCATCTGTCACTACATTGAAAAAGACGGAAACGAAACCAACCGTAAATCCTCCTCCTAAAAAACGAGGTGCACCAAAAGGTCATCGAGGTGCAACACGTCCAACGCCAGGACCTAATGAAACAAAGGAAGTAATCGCCGATCATTGTGAAAAGTGTGGCAGTCCAGATCTTAAAGTGTTATATGGCGTCGAGAAAACTGTAATCGAAGACATGCTTCCACCGAAAGAGATTAAGGTTACTCAGTATGACAGGAGGAAAGTTAAATGCTTACAGTGTGGTCATATATTCACTTCTAAATATCCAAACTGAGCGTTTCAGAGGCTTCCTTTTGTGTCCGCTGGAGGATTGTAGAAGCTTCTTTTGCTGAAATTTCGTCATTTCGTCTTAAATAATGTAGTATAATTAGCTCTTCAAGTCTCCAACCGTGCCCTTCCCTGGCTTTTTTCCCTACAAATTTCGCCAAAATGCCATTAACTCATATAAATCCAAAATGACATAAGTCACCCGCACAATATAATACCCAGATGCGAATTACCAAGCGAAACCTGAAAGGCAGGGAAGGCACGATAGCCCTGACACCCGAGACCCTGGATGACCTGTGGCACCTGAAATATATCATTGAGCCAGGCGACCTTGTGTTTGCACTGACCAAGCGACGGATGGAAGGTATTACAGATAAACTGCGGCCAGAGAAGATGGAGAAAAAGCCCATGCGCCTGGGGGTGCGTATAGATAAGATAGAATTCCATAAATTCGCCAACAGGCTAAGGCTGCACGGCCTGATCGAGAGTGGGCAGGATACCGGTGCTTACCACACACTGAATATCGAGGAGGGGACCAACCTGTCTGTGATCAAGACCTGGAAGGGCGACCAGCTCCAGCGCATCAAGGAAGCAGAAGCAGCTGCACGGCGGCCGCGGGTAGTTATTTTGACAATTGAGGAGGGCGAGGCATCAATCGGACTGGTGCGCCAGTTCGGTGTGGAGGATTATTCAAATGTAAAGATGGGGTCTGGCAAAGGTGAAAAAAGCAGCAGGCAAGAGTTCTTTTCACAAGTGACGGCACAACTGGGCCAGGGGGCAGGCGGATCCGAAGTAGTGATAGTGGCCGGGCCCGGGTTCACCAAAGATGATTACATGAAGTTCCTTAAGGAGAAGAAACCTGAACTTGCCGGGCGTGCCAGGACAGAGGATACTATTACTATAGGGGTTTCAGGTTACCAGGAAGTACTTCGTAGGGGAGCCGTGGACAGGATAGTTGAGGAATCACGCCTGTCCAGGGAAGCTACTCTTATGGAAGAACTGATGGCCAGGATAGCTACCGAAGGAGCGGCAGTGTACGGCTGGGATGAAGTGCACAGGGCCAGGGATATGGGTGCGATCGAGACCCTGCTCATTGCCGATGAACTGCTAAGGGAAGGACGTGAAAAAGGTGAGAATATTGATGCGTTTTTGCTGAATATAGAACACACCCGGGGTGAGGTGGTCGTGTTCAGTACCGAGTTTGAGCCCGGTCACAGGCTGCACGGTCTGGGCGGGATAGCTGGGCTGTTGAGGTTCAAAATGGAGTACTGACCATGCCGGAGCCTGGAAAAGCCGTAACAGATATAAGGTATCTTTTAGACAGGGGTTATCCAGGGAAGGGAGCCATTACGTTTGTTTGCAATCACTACCGGCTGGATATCAAATGGCGGTATGTTTTTACAAGGGTGGTATTTGGCAAGGACACTATAAAAAGCCGCAGGGAAAAGACGGTAAGGTGTGAAGACCTGGAAGGAGAGGTGGTATTGGTTGATGGTTATAATGTACTTATCGGGGTGGAATCTGCGCTTAAGGGTGAGCCGGTCTATCTGTGTGATGACGGGTTTTTAAGGGATACCAGGGGTGTGTTCAGGAATTACCGGTGTTCAGGACTAACAAAAAGGGCAATGGATGAGATCTTAGGGGTACTAAGAGGTTTTGCTCCTACCAGGGTGGAGTTTTTATTTGACAGCCAGATAAGTAAGAGCAAAGAGATGGCATGGTGGGTGGAGAAAAAGTTGAAGGATGTGGGAATTGAGGGGGGTGCCGGAACATCGAGACATGTGGATCATGACCTAAAGCAAAGTAACGGGATCATTGCTACAGCGGATGGTAATATTATTGATGAAGTGGCAAAGGCAGTGAATATTCAGGCGTGCGTGCTGGAACAGTTAAATCTCAGTCCGGTTATTATTGAAGGGGTTTTCAGGTGAAGCGTATCGGTATTGCAGTGACCGATCCCAGGGACTGGACTACAGTTGCATTAAATGATGCACTTGTAAAAGCCAACGCCTGGCCTGTTGTCTTCAGGCTCCACGACGTAACTACAAGTATACAGGAACACAACAGGCTTTATGCAGGAAACACTGACCTGGAATCTCTTGATGCGGTGATTGTAAGGGACGTTGGCGGTGTCGGTAGTGGAGGCGGTGCCGGTGGTGGTGGTGACAGCAGCAATGGCAGTTCAGAGGATATGCCGTACAGACTGGATGTGCTGTGCAACCTGGAGAGGTCTGGACTGAAGGTAGTAAATCCGCCCGAGGCTATTCGTACAGCCGCCAATAAGCACATATGCTCATACCTGTTCAGGGAGCACGGCCTGCCCACCCCTGATACTATACTAACCACCGATCTGGATGCAGCCCTGGATGCGATCAGGGATTGGGGCAGGGCGGTAGTGAAGCCTATTTTTGGGTTCAAGGGAATGGATATTCATTGCGTGGTTGATGATGAAGACTCTGTAAATCTGCTGAGTTCAGTCATTGACACCAGGGGCGTGCTGTATCTGCAGCGTTTTATTTCCAACCCGGGCAGGGATATCAGGGTTTTTGTGGTGGACAGGGATGTACCTGCTGCTATCTACAGGCTGGCACCACCGGGTTCGTGGATAAACAATCTATCCAGGGGTGGTTCACACAGAAGATGTGAGGTGACCGGTGAGATTGCAGGCCTGGCAGTGGACGCTGCACAGGCTGTGGGTACGGTATATGCGGGGGTGGACCTTATCGAGGGTGAGGATGGGCTGCAAATACTTGAGGTAAACGGCACACCGTCGGGGCGTGGGATATACGAGGCTTGCGGAGTGAATGTTGCGCAGGATATAGTAAAATGTGTACTGGATATGGTATGATCCATAGTGTCAAGTCAGGCTTGCAACTTCGAAAATTTCCCAACCTTATTTTAGCTGGAAAAGTGTCACTTGTATTTTGAGTTCCTTTTCCTACTGCAAAACCTATCATGAATTTTGTATCTCGTTTGATCTTAATAACTATACCCTGCAGCTCTGCTGCGGTTTGGTGTGCCATCGCAACGTTTGACTCAAGCCTTTTCCTTACAGAGATGATTGCTACAAATCTATATGTGAGTTTATCTGGATAAAAATTTAAGCATTATCTGCACAAGTGATATACACAAGTCAAATTATACAAAAGAGTTCTGCGAAGAACTGGACTGTTTTTACAATGGTAACATTAATCTCCTGTATGACGCCAACTCCCTCATAAGAAATATCTCCACTTAATAGCGCTTCGTTCGTTTCTGTGACCGGATCGTCAGAGTTCCTGATCCTTTGCACTACAGATTCATTCGAAATTAATCGAAGCGTAGAATTGTCAGGCTTACCACTCTCCAATTTATTGATATATCCATCTGGATTAGTAAGTGCTGATAACTCGATGTTTTCTCCTGGTTTTTCGATAGTGATATGGATAACCTGCCCGCCAAATACAGATTTAATAAGAGGGATGTCAGGAATTATTTCATCCACATGGGGATTATAGATATTCAGGAAGAAATGCTTAACTTCATCTTCGGTTAATGCAGAAGCCACCGGAGCACAAAAGAATGATATTAATATAATGCTCAATATTGAAATCCAAACTATTCGAACCATATTCAAACTACTCCTATATATAATAATAGTTAATCACTGTATACAGTATTCTCTTATAAAGTTGACGGTTGGAACGGGCTTGCACTTTTTAATTTTATCGATATTCATAGTAACTTTCTCCAAATTAATCCTGTAAGGAAATTCACCCATGCGAGGTTTGAAGCAAAACACATGTTGACATAGTGGTAACTTCTTCAATTTCACAATACAAAAAATGGCTGTATATATCGATTTTCATGTAAAATGCAACTTCACCGAATCTACATAGATTATAATTCAAAACTTTAAACAAAAGCTCATTCAATTGCCCTTCAATTTTACTTTAAAACACTGTATTGCCAAAATAGTTCTTAATTATTAACTGTTCATCCATACACAAACGTCATCGATAAATTGAATAGTCCTCAAATAGATAATTGCACAGAATTGTCAAAAACCTTTGAAATCGATGGATTTTAACTCAGTATTAAAAACTTAAATGTGTATGGACATAGACACAAATTCGTGGATTTTCGCCATCGTCATCCGGTCTTAAGGATGGCTGAATAGTTACAAAGAAAGAATGGTTTAATTAATCACAGTAATTAATAGACAGCCTCTGTATATTGTAACAAACCCGCAAAATAAGCGGGTCTGTTTACTTATATACGTTCTTTCGGTGTCCGATTCGCAAGATCAATACTTCAGATTTTGTCTTCATGTAAACCACACGGTAATTACCAATACGGTATTTTAACAATCCTTTAAATTGTCCCTTTAGAGGGGTGCCACAATTGGGGTTGTTTGATATGTGCGTTTCTAATTGATTTAGTATATGCTGTCCAACATCTTTATCCAGATGTTTTAAAATCCTTAAAGGCAGAAGATTTATACACAATCTTATAGCCCAAGGCGCTCCCTCATTTCTTCACTTGAGATAATTTCATCATCTTTATCGTTCAAGCGTTCCAATGCTATCTGGTAATCAGCATATTCATGAAGATATGTTTCAATTGCCTTGCGGATTATATATGTTCTTGACCTATCAATTTCATTTGTAAGAATTTCCAGTTCATTAAGAATCTTATCAGGAAGACGCACTGAAATGGTCGTGGTCATTTTAATCTCCATGTAATACATTGTAATACAAATATATCAACGTATTCAAAATAGAATTGTCAATGCAATTACCTTTTATTGGTGGGCTCAAGATGCACCACCACATCTTTCACACCTTCCACCCTCTCCTTGATGTGGTTCTCCACTGCATGGGCGAGACAGTGTGCTTCGTCCATACGCATATCTTCCCTTACATGCACGTGCAGGTCTATATAAACATTATCGGCTGTACCCCTGGTCCTTATATTGTGGCAGTCCTCAACCCCCTCTATTTCCAGTGCAATCCCACATAGCATATCAGTATCCAGGACCGATGCATCCAGCAGTGTGAAAGATACTTCCCTCACCACGTCCAGCCCAGCCTTTGCAATGATAAGTGCGATCACGATACCTGCAACTACATCAATCATTGGGTAGCCTGCCTTAACTGCTACCAGACTGCAGATAACGCCAATAGATACAAAGATATCACTTCTGGTGTGGAGGGAATCGGCGATCAGTATCTGGCTGTTATATTCCCTGCCCTTTTGGCTTTCAAGTTTGGTGATAAAAAGGTTAACGGCCATGGTACCCAGCATAATTGCAAAACTCAATGAGGTGACCCTGGGGATAGAAGGTTCATATATGGTTTGAATGGCACCCCTGGCCACTTCAAACCCTGTGATGAGCAGCAGGCCGGCTATGAAGAGCGAGGCGAACTGCTCATGTTTGCGGTGCCCGTAAGGATGGGATTCATCAGGCGGGCGGGACGCCACCCAGATACCCAGCATTCCCACTATGGTCGATGCACCGTCCACTAGTGAGTGAAAGCCGTCGGCCTTCATGCTGATGGACCCGGTCAGGTGGCCGTATACCAGCTTTGCAAATGCTACCACCAGGTTCAATGAAAGTGCGAAGGCCAACACTTTGATTATTTGTTTATATTTCATGTCCCCACCTGGGAATTTACCAGTCTGTATCAGTATATTGTCTGGCACAATATTTCTATACTTCTCTATCATATGATGTCCCATGACAAAGATATACCTGGGAAAGATGGTGCTGCACTGGTGCCCCCAATGCGATCTACCGGTACTGGAGCCCATATGTGCATGCGGCTCACCTGCTGGCAAGGTCAAGGTTACACCTCCTGGTGATATCAGGCCTGCATTCCAGCATGATATTGACCATATCAACGCCACTGCGATAGCGCAGTTCGGTAATCCTATGATACCTGACGGGACTATCGCCATAATGAACAAAGTGCCATCGGACGACCGGATGGAAGAGATCATAGCCGGTGGCGTAGCCCTTGCCAATATCAGGTTCGATGTAGAGTCAGGTAAGTGGGGACTGCTTCCCAGGATGGAAGGGGCAGCCAGGATCTTCACTGAAATGGATGACCGCCGCCACTGGGTGATTATAGACGAATCGGCAGTACCGTTCATACAAAAAGGTGCCAGCACGCTGGCACCCGGCGTTATCGATGCCGACCCCGGGATTATACCTGGTGATGAAGTGATAGTCCTGTCCCCCGAAGGCATACCCGTGTCTGCGGGCAGGGCTAAGATGAATGGCAGGGAAATGGTGGAAGTCTCAAGAGGCGTGGCTGTCAAGACCAGGTGGAGCGGAATAGTTGAAACAGTTACAGAAATCGTCCCCCATTCATGGGATGATGTAGTTACTGCCAATCTTAATATCCTGAAGGATTTTGAGGCAAAGGCGCACAATTTTATAAGGAATGTTTCCAGATCCACAAACCGGCCGGTTAGTGTATCGTACTCGGGGGGCAAGGACAGCCTGGCCACTTTACTGCTGGTCATGGACTGCCTGGAGGGGTTCGATGTACTGTTTGCTGATACCGGACTGGAGTTCCCTGAGACACTGGAGAATGTGGAAGAAGTTGGCAGGCATTACGGCCTGACTGTCAGGACATATCATGCAGGAGAAGTATTCTGGGACTCCATCGATGCTTTCGGACCACCCACGGTCGAGGCGAGGTGGTGCTGCAAGACCTGTAAACTTGGCCCGATTTCCATGCTCATTGAAGAGAACTTCCCTGAGGGCTGCCTGACATTTATCGGCCAGCGCAAGTATGAGAGCGAGGGCCGGGCCAGAAGTGATAAGATATGGAAGAATCCATGGATCGGTAACCAGATAGCGGCCTCGCCAATCCAGAACTGGACTGCGCTGCATATCTGGCTGTACCTGTTCTGGAAAGGGGCACCGTACAATCCGTTATATGAACAGGGGTTCGACCGCATAGGATGCTGGCTGTGCCCGTCGGGGAGCATGGCTGAGATGTCACGCATCAGGAATATTCATCCTGAAATGTGGGCTAAGTTCGAGAAGAAGCTTCGGTCCCATGCAGATAAGTTTGGATACGGCCGGGGCTGGGTGGATTACGGGCTGTGGCGCTGGCAGAATCCTCCTAAGGTGCAGCGGGAGATGGCTGAGAGGCTGGGCATCAACCTAGTGCCTGGAGAGTTCGGCGGTGAGATGGAGTTCTCAATGGTGTTGGGGTACAGGCCGTGTAAGGCTGGCGGGGTTTCGGCTGAGGGTAGTTTTGGTATGCCTCTGAATCTTGAGGCTATCGAGGGTTCGGGAATGCTTAGGGTACTGGGTGAGGTGCATTCCATGGATGGAGTGATCACGTCTGCCAGGGGTGAGGATAATGTGCAGGTGTTCGCATCTGGCACTGTGACTGCAAGGAGCGATACCGATGCCGGAGCCAGGCGGTTGATGAGGGGGGCAGAATCTTCGATCCGGCGATCGGTAGAGTGTACGGGCTGCGGGCTGTGTGTGGCAAAATGTGAGGTGCGGGGTGTGAAGGTAAAGAATGGACAGGCTGTGGTGAATGAGAACTGCAATCACTGCGGATTGTGTTTGAAGGCGTGTCCGGTGGTGAGGTATCTGGGTGACCAGGTTGAATTTACTAGATGATGATTTGAGTCATTATCAGTTATCAGGATTTTAATCTGGAATAAATATCATTGACACCTTTGAGTATAGTATATCCTTTTTCAGTTATCATGTAGTCCCCCCGTTCATGGCGTTGTATTATAAACCCATTATCAAGTAATTTTTGCAAATGAAACAGTAAATTGCCTCCTCGCAATTTCGTCAGTTCAGAAAGTGCTGTAAAGGTTTTTGTCTCCATTGACACTGCTTTTAGGATTAGGAACCGTTGTTTATTGGACAATGGTTCAAGTACATCCTTGACAATGGTTTCCTCAGCTATTTCCGGCATGAACGGTTTATTTTCTTCCTCTTTGTGGTAGATTTGTAATGAACGCATCAAACTTATCTGTTTTTCCAGGACATTTGATACCTCTGAGAAACAAATATCACATTGTTCAGAGGGTGCATTACTTTTCATTTCCATCAATTCGGACCGATTTTGCACAATAATATTTTCATCAATGTTTGAATGTTTGATCAGGTCTGCATTATTTTGTAGAAAACCTTTGAATTTTGATTTACATGTCTCCCGCATCTCACATTCTTTGATCATATTGTTTTCAAGATCCTTATCTGCCTGGTGGTCCAGGTAGCCCACAATACCGTTTGAAAAGTCCCTTTGCAAACCAGAAATAATTGATTCCAGATGCTCCTGGCTTGAACGCTCTATCAGTCGTTTCAGGTCTGTATGTATGGTGGATAATTTGTCCTTTATTTCGAGGATATCCTGATGTGAATCTATCATTTCAATCATAGCATATATTTAATGGCATATAATAAAAGGTTTTTATCATAACTTCCAAGGTCATTTTTGTGTAGAATAATGTATCTAGTACATTTTACTAACGATCAAGTATATATTAATAACTGACTAATGGGACATTGAGGTGAAATAAATGCCTGTTTTGAAATACGGGAATAATAATTTAACAAAAGAAGATGCTGCGAGATCACCAGAAGCTGTGAAAAGCGCGTGTTTCGGATGTGGGACACACGGAAATGACTGCTCGACATCCAGAACAGCCAGTGCGATAAAATCAATTATGGAGACGGAAGTATGAATGCCAGAGATGAAATCCATGCCCAGATCGTTGGGGGACTTGCCGGAGCAAAGTTCCCAATAATGTCACCGGAAGACCTGCTGGCAGCATTCCCTGAAGGTGCAAATACCACATGCAAAGCAGGTGATCTTGAAGTTAGCGCAGGTGAAGCAGTAAAACTGCTAAAGGCCAGCGATTTCCCCTTCAATGATAAAAAACAGGTGGCTGACATTATTGTTGAAAGAACAGGGTTGTAAGCATATCAGAGTTGATCAACATGACAAGAATAAGACCTTTAGAAAGTGTAATGGAACTGTTCACAGGCTGTAACATGTTCATGGATGTACTTGATATCAAGATGTCGATTTTCCAGGGGGACAGATCATGAAAGTACTTGGTGTTAGTGGAAGTCCCACAAAGAACAGCAACACAGATGTTTTGGTGAAAGCCGTACTTGATACAACCGGGGCGGAGACCGAGTTTGTCAAACTTTCTGAAATAAACGTGGGTCCCTGTATTGCATGCATGAAATGCGTACAAACGAATGTATGTGTGATTAATGATGATTTCAGGTGGCTCTCTGAAAAAGTAATGGAAGCGGATGCTATTGTAGTTGGATCACCCACTTATTACGGCGCAGCAAGCGCTTTTATGAAGGCGTTTATTGAGCGTCTTTACTCAAAACGTCATCTCAAGCTGTTACTCAGCAAAAAAGTAGTAGCAACATTGGCTGTAGGTGTGGCGGCTGAGCAGATGGTGGCTCAGTGGATGGGAGATGCCCTGGGGGCAGGAGGTATGGAAGTTGTAGGTACCATGACTGCTAAAGGGACACCGTGCTGGTTTGTATGCGGAGCTGGCGAGAACTGTGCATTTGCTATCTGGAATGTATATTCGAAAGAGTTGTCAGGAATGGACTTTGGTGTTGAGGGGGCATATGAAGGATATCTTGAACTCCTGCCAGACAATAAACCGTATGTTAACGGGTCTGCCAGGTTTTTGAAAAGTTACAGGTCAGTTGAGGACGAACCAGATGTTATGGCAGAGGCTAAAAAGCTGGGAGAGTTGATCAAAGAAAGAATATAATTGTGAAAGTAAACTTCTATGCTTGTTAACTTTTGGGTTGTCAAATCTTTTGGTGTTGAGGCTTTATTGTTGACTTAATTCTCATTTGACAATTTCTTACTTTCATCTTTGGGTTTTTAGCGGTCTTTATGGTGGGCTTGGGTGAGGGCACTACCTTACGCCAGCCCCTGTAGGCTGTGTCTGAAGGCGTGTCCGGTGGTGAGGTATCTAAATACCAAAGATTCATATATTATATGGTGAGTATAATTAACATAGAATCGAATCCAGGTTAATTATACATGGCAGACATTAGACAGGTGCTTCCGGACTCCAATGAATGGTGGAAGGGAAAATTTGAACTGGAATATCATGAGAGGAATATTCTTGGACATGTATCCAAATTTTTGTCGCTCCCCCAGATCATTGCTTTTACGGGACTTAGAAGAGTGGGTAAGACGACACTGATGTTCAAGATCGCCTCTGACTTTATTGATGGCGGGTTGGACCCTAAGAATGTTATTTACTTTTCCTTTGATGATTTCAGGGATGCACAGGTCAGTGAGGTAATAAAAGAATATGAGGAACTGATGGGGAAGAATATTAAGGAGGGTAAATACCTGCTGCTGTTGGATGAAATTCAGAAGCTTACGAACTGGGAAGACCAGGTGAAAAGGATTTATGATATTTACGGCAAGCGTGTGAAAATAATCCTGTCAGGCTCAGAGTCGCTGTTTTTGAGAAAGAAGTCAAAAGAGACATTATCTGGCAGAATTTTTGAATTCAAGGTTAATACTCTTTCTTTTAAGGAATTCCTAAGATTTAAAGAGATGGAGTTCCAGCCGGTTGAATTATATGAAAGGGAACTGGCAGGAGCATTCCAGCAGTTTATACGAACCCAGGGATTTCCTGAACTTGTAGGAATCGAGGACAGGGAGATTATTTTAAAGTATATCAGGGAGAGCATTATTGAGAAGATCGTCTACAGGGATATTTCCCAGTTGTTCAAGGTCAGGGATGTGGGTGTGCTGGATTCGCTGCTGAAGATTATTATTGACAGGCCCGGGCAGCTTGTCGATATTTCTGACCTGGGCAAGGAACTCAATGTTTCAAGGCAGACCGTTTCCAATTATTTTATGTATCTGGAGGAATCATTTTTAGTGAGGAAGCTGTACAATTTCTCTACTAACAGGAGGAAGACTGAAAGGAAGTTGAAGAAGTATTATTCTACACTGCTGCTTGATGTGGTGTTTGAGGAAGACGAGCTGTCAAGGTCAAGGGTTTTTGAATGGTTGATGGTAAACCAGTTGGGGGCTGAGTTTTTCTGGAGGGATTCGTATAAGCATGAGGTTGATGTGGTTATTGCTGATGAGAAGGTGGTTCCTTTGGAGATAAAGGCAGGGAAGATTGAGACGAAGGGCCTGGTTACTTTTATGAAGAAGTTCGGTGTGGATAAGGGGTATATTGTTACGCCTGACAGGGAGGAGCGGCTGGAGGTGGATGGGAAGGTGATTGAGGTGGTGAAGGGGTATAAGTTTTTGATGGAGGAATGGGATGGTTTTAAATATTGATGTCCCATAACATATTGACTGCTGTACTGGCCGACTCGGGCGCTAGTGGGAGTTGAAGCGTTGTGGTGAAGGAGTCTCGGTTAGGGAAGTGAGCTGTCGTTTGGCGGTACAATTCGAATGAATAATAATTTTAAAAAAAAGGTAAGGCTGAAGTTGAGAAGTGGCATTGATATCAACCAGTTAATTTATTATAGTTTAAATCTATTAAATTTTATTAAAAATTTATACTAAAAAAAATGGTGAATTATGACAACACTAAAGGAAGCTTTTGAATCTGGAAAGTTGGTACCTTACAATGATATTTTAACAGGAAAAATTACTGAAAATTCTTTTGCTGTCAGCTTTCATGCAGTATTAAATGGATATGCGGATAAAATTTACAATGATCCAACTCTTTATTTCCAGTTGACACATATGACTAAAAACCTGGGGGGTATTTTCAATGATGTTCTAACACGAGTCTCGATTGGTGGAGCAAGGCCTCTTTTAGTAATTGATACAACTTTTGGTGGTGGAAAAACCCATGCATTAGTAGGCTTGTATCATTTATTTAAAAATCCAATAATAGCACAATCAAACAATGCCATACAATCAATATTGAATGAAGTCAAACTTGAAAATATTCATGAAATTTCAATGGTCGCAATTGACTGTCATAATATATCTTCTGTTAAAAAAGGAGCAGATGCAAGGACTCTTTGGGGTGAAATAGGTAAACAATTAAGATGCTATGATCTTGTTGAATCTTTTGATAAAGAATTAAAAAGACCTGATGCTTCCACCCTTACTAAGATGATCAATTCGACTGGAAAGCCAGTTTTGATAATGATAGATGAATTGGTAAATCATTTAAAGGATGCTAAAGCTGAAAAGGTGGGGGATACCAATCTTGCTGAAATCACTGTTAGCTTTTTCCATACCATGACTGATGTAATAGTTAATAGTAAAAATGCTATGTTTATTGTAACTTTGCCTGGCACAGAGTCTGCTTATAAGAAAGAGGCAGAAATGCTTGAAGAATACAAAAAAATGGTTAAAGAATTGGGAAGTAGAGAGGCATCTTTTACCGTCCCAATGGAAAAATCTGAAATTTATGAAGTAATAAAGAAAAGATTGTTCGAAAAAATTGATGAAATATATACAAGACAGGTTGCTGAAGAACTACAACAATTTTATATTCGAAACTCAGAAAGTTTCCCTGATGAAGTGGTCCAAACATCATATTATGAAAAAATCAAGAAGTCTTACCCATTCCATCCGGCTTTAATTGATTTGCTCTATGAAAGAATCTCAACTATTAATGAATTTCAAAAAACAAGAGGTGTGTTAAGATTATTATCACATGTTTTAAGGAATGTCTATAGTAATGTGCATGTCATTCCAGATGATATCATAATTACGCCTGGGATTATAGATTTAAATGAGGATACTATTTTTCAGGAATTGACAAATAAAATAGCACGCGGCGAATTTCAAAATGTTATTAAAACAGATATCGTAAATGACGAATCTGAAGGAAAATGTCAAAAATTAGATTTAAAAGACAATTTTGGATCCAGTATTCGGATTGCAACGTCTATTTATCTTCATACACTTATTGGTACAACAAAGGAAGCTAGTATTGGTTGTTCTCAAAATGAGTTGCTTTTATCGACTGCTGTAGATAAGGTAACATATCCAAAGGATGTACTCAATGAAGTAATCACTCTGGAGAATAATCTGTGGTATATTTATCAAAAGACTGGAAAGTGGTATTTTTCCGTAGAAGTGAATATTAATAAAGTTATTTCAGATGAGACAGATAAAGTCTCAAAATTAGAATACGATCAAGAGATTAAAAGAAGACTTCGAAAAATGCTTGAAGTCAGTGATTATTTTGATGTTCACATATGGGAGCACGATGTAAGAAATCCATTTAAACCAACACTTGTGGTTGTGAATTATAATGACATCAAAGGTTCCGAAGATAAAGTTCCTGATGGAGTGAAGGAAATAGTAGATAAAGAGGGGACATCGTTCAGAACAAAAAAGAATTTGATTTATGTACTGGTTCCGAGGGAAGATAGAATTTCAAAGATTAAAGACGCTGCCAGGAGATTTATTGCTATAAAAGAAATCAAGAATTCTGTAAAATCTAAACCGGAAATAAAAACTTATAGCTCTAAAATCGACGAACTGTTAAAGGAAAGTGAATCAAATCTCAATGCCTCCATTGAATTGTGCTATTCTTTAATATATTATCCCCGTGGAACCGAGATTAAATATCTCACTGTTCAGGATGGATATGAGGGGGCAAAAAACCTGCCTGATAAGGTGTATATGGCACTTGTGAAGGCTAAAAAGATAGTCGAAAAGCTCGCCCCTATTTACATAGTTGATAAAATTTTGGAATCAAAAACTGAAATAACGGTGAATGAAATCCATTCAAATTTTGAAGAATCTCCTTCTTATCTTTTACCAAAAAATAAGGAGGTATTATTCGATGCCATATCGGACGGACTTGAAAATAAATTATTTGGATTATATATTAGTGGAATAGGGGATATTCTTTCTATTACTGAATCTAATTATGAAAAAATTGGTTCCAATTTTTACTTTAACAGAGTACCTTCATCTGGACCAAGAGATGCACACTATATTCTTCCGAAAAAAAGAGCTGAAGCTATTGAAAACATATTGAATAGTTTTTCAAAAAAGCAAACGGAAGTTAAAGGTAGCAAAGGTGCCAGTACTGGAACCGGAATTACCTATGGTGGCAAAGGTGGATTAGGAGGTGGTGGCCAGATCAGTGATTCTGTATTTGTTGATATTTCGGATATATCCAAAGTTGGGGAATATAAGGATTGGGATATTCAAAATATGAGCTTTGCCTTTTCAAATGTGAGAATATTTCCACAGCTTCAAACCAGATTGAGTTTAATGTTGTTGGGAGTATCTGACGTTAAGCATTCTGTGAATATTTCAAGCGAAAATATGAATTTATCAATTAATGAAGCAGAGATTTCTGATTTGAACAGCCTGATAGATATTCTTTTTAAAATATCAAATATGTTTCCAGATGATTTGAACGCCAAACTTGAGTTATCTTTTAGCAGCGAATTGAAAATTGATGATGATTTGGTGGATACTATTAATCAATTAACTTCACTGGGTGATGTTTTGGAATTCAAATCTAAATTGAAAAAGTAAGGTGGCTTAATTGAAGAATTATCTTAATAAAGATAGAGTTCACTATTCTGTCCTTCTAAAAGATGGAAACACTCAATCTATTCAATTGAAAGAGCATATAGATGGATTGAATAAGCATTTTTCGAATAATATCGGAATAATATTTTCCTGGCGAGCTGAAATTATCCAGAAATTCCTGGATAGTCTAATAAAGAAATATCATGATGATCTGAAAACGAGAGTAAAATCTTATCAAATGATTTTTGATAATGGCGATTTTGCAATTGATTTTGATAAAACACAGTGGAATAATGAATACAAGCTTACGACTGAGATTTCCATGAAATTACTTCTGGCAATCCGACTGACTTCAAGTATGGAGCAAAGGCCACGGATCGAAGAGGCACTTGAAATTATTTATTCCATGTCAGATGAAGAAGTATCATTTTGGTCGTGGAAGGTTTTGAGTTTGAAAAACAGAGCATTAAATGGTTTTAAAGCAATGTATTTGTAAATAATACTTTCACACTGCTTGGATCAGGGATAAATGCTAGAATATATATAGAATAAAATTAAAAATGTTTGCACAGGAGGGAAGAAGTTGGAATTATCGGATGCTATCCTTACTACCGTAAAGGTAGCAGGTAATAGGGTTTTAGGAAGGACGGCTATTCAAAAACTTGTCTATTTTCTGACTATTTGCAATATAGTCGAGGCAAGATATCGACCGCATTATTATGGACCATATAGTGTCGATGTGGCCAGTTCAATACAAATGCTGTCTTCGGTTGATTTTCTCATCGAAGAAATGGATACACCACAAACAACAGGATATTTGGTTCCTGAAAACTGGAAACGATATCAGTATACTTTGTCATCTGAAGGAGAAGAAATAGTCAAGGATTTTGAAAAATTTAACCGAAACGAATTTGAAAATTTATCTCAAATCATTGAAATTTGTGGATCAACTGCTGATTATGATATGAATATTTTATCATGGGCTGCTAAAGTCCACTATATTTTATCAAAGAAAGGTGAACCCATGACAGATGATGCTATTATTCAGACAGCCGAATCTTTTGGGTGGAAACTTTCAGAAGATCAGGTTGAAATGGCTATGGACCTTCTTGAAAATCTAGACTTATGTGAATAACTGCCATGCTTGAAATCGAAAAATTTCTACGAGACCCGATTTATGGATTTATCGGGCTCACACAATCTGAAATTAAATTATTAGACACTCCTTTTTTACAAAGATTAAGGAGAATAAAGCAACTGGGAAACACTCATTTGGTCTATCCCAGTGCATGCCATTCCCGATTCGAACATTCTCTGGGAGTGCTTCATATTGCCAATAGAATGGCTCAAAAACTTGGATTATCGGATGAGCAGATACGAATTATCAGATATGCAGCTCTACTTCATGATGTGGGACATGGACCTTTATCCCACAATTTTGAAGCTGTCCTTAAGTCGAATAGTGGAAACATTACGCATGAGGATGTTACCAGGAAAATACTAACTGACGATCAATTTATCGATAAAATATTGGGGCATGATAAACAAAAGGTTTTAGATTTATTTGATGAAGAAAACGAAACAGTGAGCAAAGAAATAATTTCAAGCAATATTGATGCTGATAAGATGGATTATTTACGAAGAGATTCGTATCATACGGGGGTTGCATATGGCGTTTTTGATTTGGAAAGAATTCTTCATACAATTAACATGAAAGAAGAAAACAACAGATCATATTTAACTATTTTATGGAAGGGCAAGGATGCATTGGAGAATTACAGGTTAGCACGCCATCTGATGCATACTCAGGTTTACCAACATCATGTCAGGGCAATTTCAGATAGCATGTTCCATCGGGCAGTCCAAATTGCAGTAAGAGACAGAACCCTGGACAGTGATTTGTTTGATGTGGATAATGAGAATTTCTTAACCAATTATTTATCCCTGGACGATATCAGATTTTTTGATCGAATTTTATCGCAATCCACTCCTGAAAAAAATGATTATAAATTAATCAATTGTCTTGAAAATAGAATTCTTCTCAAAAGAGGATATGATGTTAATGTGAAGAAATTAAATATTTCACAAAAGAAAAGAATAATCAAATTGAAGCCATCTCAATATGCTGAAATAGAAAAGAAACTGGCTGATGAGGTTGGCTGCGATAAAGATTTTGTGATCCTCTACAAGCAAGAAATTGAGAATAAGTTATATAAATCCACCTATGCTTATTTGAAGGCTAATGAGACTCCCATAATAGTAGAGGATAAAAACGGAACTCTGTATGATCTCGATGAAGAATCATTGATTCATAGTGAACAGGAACCTCTATTAAAATTTTATATTTTTTGCCCTGATGAAGTGAAGAATAAACTGAAAGCAGTAGCAGAGGACATTTTATTTTAATAATTAATAGGATTACTGGATATGACAGACGAAAAAAGGACCCTCATCGAAACCTTCCTTCCCGTTGAAGAAATATCGGAGGAGGCGAAAAAGGAAAAAGCAGGCCGTGCTCCGACATTTGAGATGCACTATTGGTGGACACGAAAGCCGCTTATAACTGCAAGGGCAGCAGTGCTTGGCGCGCTTTTGCCTTCGGATTATGATATATCGGATTTCAAAAGACTCCTTGGACTGGGAAGGGAAAAGCGCGCTCATAATTACGATATCAATCCTGACCAGCTTGAAAAATTAAGGGAGGAATATGCTAAAGTATGGGGAACTGAAAATCCTGCTGTCCTCGACCCATTCGCGGGCGGCGGCTCCATACCTTTTGAGGCAATGCGGGTGGGAGTGGACGCAATTAGCAATGATTACAATCCGGTGGCATACCTCATACAGAAAGCCACGCTTGAATATCCCAGTAAATATGGTGATAAGCTTTACAATGACGTGAAAAAAGGACTTGAATGGGTATTTGAAGAAACAAAAAAAGAGCTTGAGGCTTATTATCCAGAGCATAATGGATTACCAGCGGCTGCTTACATCTGGGCTTGGATGGTACGATGTCCCAAGTGTGGTTTTGATAATCCGCTTGTGGGACAATGGTGGTTGGTGAGGAAAGAAAAAAACAATGTTTACATGCAACCATTGGTTGTGAATGGGAAACTGAATATCGAGATAAGGAATGGAACAGATGTACCGGAAGGGACGTGCACAGGTGGAAAAGGGCTGTGTTTATCCTGTGGGACTATAATTATAAATGATATAGTGCGAAAAGATATTGCCGAGAGGGAAGAAGAAAAACTTTTAGCAGTAATCCTCTCAAAAAATAGGGGAAAGGATTATGTTTTGCCATCTAATGAAGATTTTGAAGCATTTCAGAGGGCTAAAGAAGAAGTCAGTCGAAATTGGAATAATTGGTTAAGAGAAGACTTAATACCAATGGAGGAAATGCCTGGAGATCAAGGAGAACATATACGTATAAAGATTTACTTGAAAGATTGGCATAGAATTTTAAATCCTCGTCAAAAAATTCTTTTTGTTACTTTATTGAAAAATATGAGGAATTATGGAGATATTATTTCAAAACAATATGATTTAAATTATGGAAAAGCCGTAACAACTTATCTATCTCTAATTTTTGGAAAACATATCGATCGAAATTGTAGATCAATAACTTGGGATAGAGGTTACGAAAAAATTGCTCATGTTCTTACATTCAGAAGACCAGGAATATTATGGGACCATGCTGAGGTCAATCCGTTTATAAAAGGCTCAGGTACACTCATCAGTGTAAATAAATCAATCCTCAATGGACTAAAATATTCAACCGAAAAACTCTCAGACTGTGGGAATATCCACATTACTCAAGGTTCGATAACAACCCTAAAAGAAAAAGTCGATATCATCGTCACAGACCCTCCATATTACGATGATGTCCAATATGGAGAACTCAGTGAATTTTTCTATGTATGGGAAAGAAAAGCGCTAGAAGGCTTTCACGACCTCGGCGATGTACCCAAAGCAGAAGACATGTCTGTAGGCGGCAACAGGGATGCTGAATTCTTTCAGAAAATGTTCAAACTCTCTTGCATCCGTATGCACAACAGTCTGAAAGACGGGGGCATCCTCGTTATGTTCTTCGCTCATTCCTCATTAGATGCCTGGGACTTTGTGATTCATTCGCTCCAGAAAGCAAGCTTCAGGATAACAGCAACTTGGCCAGTCCACACAGAAAGCACAACCAACCCTCTGGCGCGCGGTCATGCATCCATGATGTCCTCAATAATTATCGTCGCACGCAAGCGCAAATCCGATAAATCTGGATATATTGAGGAAATACAGGAAGAAGTTGAAACCCACCTGAAAAAGCGACTTGATGAATTCTGGAAATACGGCTTACGCGGTGCTGACCTCACAGTTTCAGCAATGGGTTCCACATTAGATATAATAACTCAATATTCTGAAATAAAAAGTTACACTGGTAAGATGAAAGTAAAGGATGTTCTCGAACTTGTGCAGAAATATGTTGCTGAATACGTCCTCAATCGCTACATTAAAAAAGCTTCAGGTCTGGACGCCCAGACATCCTTTTATCTCTACAGCTGTTTAAGTGATTTAGATGGAATGTCTTTTGACACTGCCAATCTTATTTCCAAAAGCCTGAATATTGACTTAAAAGCCTTTGAGCAGCAGGGTCTTGTGCAGTCAATTTCTAAAGGCAAAGCAAAAGGTGTCAAGTTATTGAAATACCACGAAAGAGAACACATTGGTATGGAATCGTTAATCGATGCGGTCCATCTCGTTATGGCTACCTTTGATAAAGGCGGATTTGCTGATGTGGAAAGAGAGTTGAACAATATTCCCTACAGCAGAACAGAAATCAAGGATGTTCTTGAAGCATTTCTTTCTCTCTCGCCTGAAGATCCAGAACGACAGGTTTCTCAAAGGATTCTTGAAAAAATAGGGCACTCCTTCCCTAAAGTAGGGCAGAGGGGTATAGATGAATTCTGAATCAGCATTAGTTCCATTAAGCTGGAATGATATCGAGCAAAGAATTGAAAACAGAAGCTTCGATGATCTGATCCAGCTTAAACTAAATGTAGATGCCTACCGTCTTCATCTGAAATACAAGTTCGATCCTGTATCTGTTGTCGCTATTGGTAAGATTGACCCATTGCCCCATCAGATTGAAGCTTTCATAAAAATGATGAGGCTTCTTCGTCCACAAAGTGGCATCGAAGGCAGAATTCGCATGCTTCTGGCAGATGATGTAGGACTTGGTAAAACCATCATGATAGGATTGGTCATGAAGGAACTGATTCTTCGCAAGAAAGTCCATCGAGTGCTCATAGTTTCACCATCTGGATTACAGATACAATGGCAAGAGGAGATGAATGATAAGTTCAATGAAAAATTTGAGATCATTCGTGGAAAAATAGATGGTAATCCGTATATTGAGGAAAAAAGAGCTATAATTTCTGTAGACACAGGAAGAAATCCTGAAAAACTGGAACTTCTGTTACAGGCTTCCTGGGATATGGTCATTTTTGATGAAGCTCATAAACTCAAACCAGGCTCTTTGAGATATGAATTGGCATTGGAATTGAGTAAACGCACAAGACACCTGATACTGGCATCAGCTACGCCACATGATGGTAAAGTAGAAAACTTCACTGCCCTTGTAAAACTGGTTGACGAAGAACTGGAATATGGAGATTCCGGAGAATTAAAAAAATTTCTTGAACCTTTGATGATCCGTCGGTTAAAAGAGGAGATTGTAGATTTTAGAGGAAGGAAAGTCTTTCCAAAAAGAGAACAGCCCCAGACGGTCAATATTGACTATTCGCCTGAAGAAAGGGAGTTTTATGATAGAGTCGAAGATTATGTGACAACATACTATCAGAAAGCTGATGAGGCTGGCAGCAACACTGCAATTCTTGCTTTATACATTCTTCACAGAAGGGTGAGTTCATCAATAAAAGCTGGATTAAATTCATTGAAAAAACGTAAATTACGACTGCTTGAACCGTATATTGACTTTGAGGCAAACAAAGAAATCAATTATCTGGATTATCTTGATGATAACGATGAATTGAAAAAAGAGAATGCTGAAGAAATACTACTTGGTGTAACAGCCAGTACAGGAGAAGAACTTTCCATTGAGTTACAGGCTCTTGATGAGTTAATTGAGATAGGAGAAAAACTGATCGAAGAGGAAAAGGACAGTAAATACAAGAAACTGGCCGAGCTGGTTAGTGAATTCAGAAACAAAAGACCGGAAGATAAAATCATTATTTTTACCGAATTTACTGACACCCTTCAATTCCTCGAAAGGAAACTTACTCAAGATGAAGGATTTCTGGTATCTAAGATCACGGGCGGCTTGAGTATTGAAGATAAAAAAGAACAAGCCAGGCTTTTTGAATCATCATCTCATATTTTATTAGGCACAGAAGCCGCCGGCGAGGGATTAAACCTCCAATTTGCCAATATAGCAATCAATTATGAATTACCTTGGAATCCAAATAGATTAGAGCAAAGGGTTGGCAGAGTCTATAGATATGGTCAGGAAAAGAGAGTTTTTATTCATAATTTTAAAACAGCGTTTCCCATAGATGATGCAGTATTGAGGAAGATTCAAGAAAAAATGGAAAATATTAGGGCAATATTTGGCGATAGTGCCATTGATGTTATCGGGTCGTTAATTTCAGAAAAAGAAATGCTTGAAATTTTCAAAGTCGCCAGAACGATAAGTTCAGGTGTTGATAAAGTCGAGGATATTTTAAAGGAAAAATTAGAAATTTTCCAAGAAATAGACCATTTTTTAATTAAAGAAAGGTTTAATCTCATCAATGTCAAAGAAATGACAAGGGACGTATCTCATTGTATTAACAACTTTGACATTGAAAGGTTCTTTTTAACATACATTATACAGAAAAAATCTGCTGACTACACAAATATGGGCGGCCAATATATTTTTGAAATTCCTAAAATTGAACCAGTAAAACCTCTGTGTGCAAACTTATTACAATCCAATTTAACAAACTACGATTTTAAAGGCTCATTTGATATCAAAGGTAAGGGAAATTATGTTGCTCTCGGCCATCCTGCTTTGGAAGTAGCTATTGAAGATTCTTTGGGATACAATTCATTATCTTTAATTTCCTCAGATAAAAGAGGTATTATTGTTACATATATTTTGAAATTCTTTAATGGCATGAATCAGGAGATATATTCAGAACCAATACTTATCCTTAAAAATAATAATGAGTTAAAAATTTTAGATCCTTTAATGATTTGGGAAATGAGGGAAAGTAAATCTTCTTTTCTGAAAAATGAAGATATTGATGAATATAAGAAATTGACATTAGATTTTCTTGAAAAACCAAGAGTGTTTATTCAAGATAAAATTGAAAATATTGAACAATTTGTCCAAGAGAAAAATTCAAAGGATTTAGAAATGGAGTATGATTTTGTTCGATTGGAATATGATTGGAAAATTAGAAATCAAAGACGAAAAAGACAAGAACATATAAGTAAAGGCCAGAATTATTTGATTTCTGCCATCGATAAGAAAATCTCTGAACTAAAGTCAGAACACCGGAAATTATGGTTGGATATTGAGCAATCAAAAGAGATTCGATGGGAATTGTGTGGACCAATAAATATCTCATTACTTTTAATTGGTCATGATGTATCTGATGATAAATCTCCAGAAGAAAAAAAAGATTTTGAGGAACTTAAGAAGGCAATTGAACTTAAGGGTATGCATGCTGTAATGGAATATGAAAAAGAACATGGGAGAGAGCCAAGAGATGTTTCATTTGAAACAATTCGAGGCTATGATATAGAATCAAAATCTATTGAAGAAAAACGATGTATTGAAGTGAAATCTTTTGCTTCGGAAAATCCTATTCAGATGACATCTAATGAATGGCGGGCTTCATCTCAGTTTTTGGATGAATATTATCTCTATGTTGTCCAGAATGTTTTTTCAAAGACAGATATCTATGTCATAAGAAATCCTTATGAAAATATTGAAAAATACATGGAGAAGGTAGTAATAGAAGATTATCGGATGGTTTTAGATAAGTTGCCTGAAGATTTTATTTATGGTGAATAAAATGACAGTATTAAAAATAATTCTTAAAGTAGTAAATAAATATTGAATTTACAAAGAAAATGCCCATTAAAAAACTTGACCCATTAAATCTTTCTTTGGATGAGGACTGGGAAGGAAATAATGCAGTTTTCACATGTCCATGCTGTGGCAAAGTGTTCATCGTAAGTGGAACTATCCACAAAGGAGTGAGAAAATGTCCAAAATGTCACAAATCAATTGGTTGGTGTGATATAACCCATCTTCGTCAGATTAAAATTAATCATCAACGTTCCTGAGAATAATCTCAACTTGTTTCTTGTTCTTTTTCGTTAACTTCTGGAGGGTCTTTTCAAAATCAGGCTTTATCTTTAAGTTATACATAAAGATCAAATATCCAACCTGGTCCTCAAGTTTTCAACACTCCCCACATCAACAGGCTTCTGGCGCATTATTTTCCTGGCTTTTTCCACATATTCAGGTTTTAGTTCTGGTTCGAGTATTTCCTCTTCATATTGCGTTGCCATGAGGTCAATAGCAGAACTTTTGTCTTTCAAGCCATATTTAGCCTTGATAATATTCAGTATTCTGTTAGTATGTTCATTAATGTTTATAATAGCCTGAACCATATATATCGCCTTAATATCACGTTAGTATCATGTTAGTATCATGTTAATATATAATCTTCCATTCCACCAGAATAATCTTGTTTCCATTTGAATTGGACAACAGCACCCGAGTATATAATAATCGATGCTATGGCTGTTAAAAAATATGCCTGATACATGCCCACTGTAAAGAACAAGGTTCAATAATTCTGAAATTATTTATTGAACCCTTACCTGTTTTAAGTATCTCAAAGACCAGCCATGTTCAACTTGAAATTAAGCAAAACGATGAAAGACATTCAGTGGTCTTTCATCCAATCTTCACGACGATTAATCGGCCCGATCAGGACAAAGGGCATATCATTAAGTAGCTTAAAATTGTCCTCAACAAGATGCTTCTGATTATAATATGAGTATATATTCCAGGTCAACCCAACCGAAAGGAGAATTTACCTGCAAGTGCGGAAGCTATCATAATGGCCTTAGTGTAATGCCCGCCGACCCGACTGGAATCCACAAACACTTTATCCATCAACACAGCCGCACCATATCCGTACCCACCGGCAACCAGAACCAAAGTCCTGAAGATAAGGTTCCCTGATACGCCGTTCGGGGCAAGTATAAAGTTTGCCTCACCCACCGCATCCTCTATAAGTATGCCATAGTGTCGTACACTATAACCTTCCTCCAGGGCTTTGCAGGTGACAAACTCGGCATCATCAAGCGTCTTATCCACATACGGGTCCCGCCCCTTATCCTCAAACCGCCCGCCAGAAAGTATAGCGATCCTGGGCTCCACACCAAACCTCCTGATGTGCTCTGCCCCGCGCCTGATAAACTCAAGTTTACCCTCTACAGTGCTCCCTTCATCAATACCAACAGGTGCCAGGAACAACGGAATTCCGTTCGGGGTTTCCAGCAGTGCCACCCGATATAAGCTCTCCATACCCAGCCTTTCTTTAAGATAGGACAGAGTGGATGTAGCTGACAGGGTGCCGCGCACAACCCCATCCACATCCCCGGTAGCAAGCATGTCAACTATGGTCTTTGCAGCCTCACCGGAATGTACCACTTCCAGGTCTGTGCCTATTTCATAAATCTCAGTGCTGTCCCCCACCAGTACCACCTCTGCGAACTCACCTGCCAGAGCCGCACTGTGCAGGAGTTTAGGACTTACGCTGCCTATACCAAGGGCAACCCGGGCATGGTTCTCCACCGCCTTTTTCTCAATGCTTGAGATCATTTCGCTCATACTCACACCATGATATGGTTACTTTTCATCAATACTGCACATTGCCGCTGGCTCATCCTGGGCCCTTTCCTCGTACCCGGCACCGGGCAGGAATTTGCCGCGCCCTTTTTTTGCATGAATACCTTCATCCCAGATCACCTCGCCCCCGGATATGGTTATTGATGGGAATATAGCTTCCATACCTTCATAGGGACTCCATCCTGCCTTACTATGCAGTTTATCGGCATCAATCTCTGATATATTTGCAGTATCCACAAGCACCAGGTCGGCATCAAACCCTTTCCATATGGCCCCCTTCTTGTGTTCTGTCAGTCCGAATATCATTGCCGGATTGGTGCACATGACCTCAACCATCCTGGGCAGTGGGATAAGGTTGCGCCGCACCGCCAGTAGCATCAATGGCAGCATGGTCTCAACACCGGGCACACCTGCAGGTGCTGACCAGATATCTGTCTGTTTTTCTGCTTCGGTATGGGGCGCATGGTCAGATGCCACGATATCAATGGTGCCATCGTTCAAGCCATTCCACAAGTACTGGAGACTGCGCCTTTTACGAAGAGGTGGGTTCATCTTGCCAAGGGTTCCCAGCCGTTCGTAATCTTTATTTGACAGGAACAGGTGGTGAGGTGCAGCCTCAGCCGTGACCGTGCCCCTTGAATCTCCGTAATCTCCACATTTGGCACCCCTAATGATACCAACAGCTTCACGGGTGCTGATATGACACAAGTGTGCCTTTGCATTGAAAGCCATAACATCTTCAATAGAATTGGCAACTGCCACTGCTTCTGACAAATTCGGGCGGCTCTTTGAATAGGACTCGGGCTCCAGATCCCCCTTTGTCAATTTGCCGTATGATTCGAGTATCTCCTGGTCTTCTGCGTGGATACATGCCAGGGCGTCCAGGTCGCGGGTGATCTGCAATGCTGCGCTCATGTGGTCTCGCTCTACTGTCATAGAACCCGTACTTTCACCAAGGAATATCTCACCAAAGGCCGAGCAGCCTGCCTTCCACAATGAAGCAAGATCATCCAGGTTATCCTTTACCCCGGCATTGATCCCGTAATCGATAATGGATTTTGAAGAGGCAAGTTCCTGTTTTACCTTGAAAGTGTCCTTGTCCAGTATAGGGGGTATGGTGTTGGGATGATCTATCACTGTGGTCACCCCGCCGGCAGCAGCTGAACATGAACCTGAGTACCAGTCCTCCTTGTGGCTCATACCCGGTTCCCTGAAATGAACATGGACATCGATAATACCGGGAAGTACCAGCATATTGTTTGCATCTATAACAAGATCGAAATCATTTAATGGTATGATCTTTGCAATCTCAGCGACCTTCCCGTCTTC
>Ga0255420_10007_pt1 | contig 45094 bp, 39 predicted proteins | sample ANMaggSeSYBR02I3_FD_182630 | JGI IMG/M metagenome (GOLD analysis project Ga0255420, IMG submission 182630) | Sediment cell enrichment communities from methane seep in Santa Monica Basin, California, United Staets - ANME aggregate JGI... | ecosystem: Environmental > Aquatic > Marine > Cold seeps >...
ATTGCCAAGTAATCATAAACAACGATGTTACCAATTAGAATCTAAAAAAATTATTTACCATTAGATTTGAAGTGGATACCTTTCCACTGATTTTATCTTAATCGTTATACCCACGCAGCTCTGATGCGGTTGGGATAAGCCATGGTCAATGCAACCTCAGTAGCCTTAGATATGAGATACCCCACAGCTCTACTGTGGGGAGCTTCATTTTACAGCAACCGAGTCTTATCCTTTGGTCTTGGTGTTTTCACAACCAGAAACCGGAATATCGAATCGCTTTCATTAAGCAGACGGTGCGGAACCCGCGCCGGGCTCTCTATGAATCTATCTGCCGTAACCTCCTCTCGCTCGCCTCCGATCTCAACGATACCACGTCCTTCGAGTATATAAAAAAAGACGTCAACCGGAGTTGCATGGAGTTTTAACTCTTCTTTTGGCTGTAATGTGATATGTACCGCCTGCACATGCTCAGTATCATGGATCATTGATGCATGAACACCATGTGGGTTTGGAGATACGGGTGCTGTTCTTGTATTAATTATCTTCATTATCATGTACCTCTTGAAACTTAAATAAATCCTATCATGTTTCGTTGAACTGCCTTTATGAGTATTTCAGGAGTTGAAAAAAACACTACACTGCACCATTGTTTTATTCAATTATTGCCTCCATTTTAATAAATCTCCATAATCTTTTACGCAAATCTATCAATAGACTCCTATTGTATCAACTGGTTTTATGATAGATATAATTCTCCTCCGAAATTCGTTAAAAAGTTGGATATCAAGATTTTAATGTTCCATGAATGGAACATATTCTAAAGCAATATTCCCTGAAAAAACATTACTGTTCGATGTGTTTTGATACAAAAATGGTAGATTCTTTGTGGAATATAAACGGCTGACGAAAATCAGTGATCATTTAATTTTCCACAGAAGTATGAAGATTAACCAGTCAACTCCCGCAGCCTGGCATCTGTCAGTGGTTTTGGGACACAGGCCGAGTCGCGCTTCATGATGCTACGGGCAAGTTTGCGGTATACTTTTGCAATCTCACTATCTGGCTCTTTTTCGATAACAGAAAAACCTGCCCGCTCACAGGTCTGCACGATAGGATCTTTTGGTATAAATGCAAGTAGTTCACTGCCCAGTTCCCTTGCAAAGGCACTCACAATAGCCTCCTCGTTCTCTGCATTGCGGCTGTTGCAGATCACACCGTTCAATTGGTTGCCCAGCCTGGCAAAGCCCTTGCAGATATTATTGGCCGCATACAGTGGCATGTATTCGCCAGAAGTAAGCACATATGTATCATTTACCAGCCCCTTGCGAATCGGTGCCGCAAACCCGCCGCACACAATATCCCCGGGCACGTCATAGATGATCAGGTCACAGTCCTGCATAACAGTGGAAATCTTCTGCAACATCTTGATAGCCACGATTATGCCCCTGCCTGCACAGCCGATACCTGGCTCCGGACCGCCCACTTCCACACACCTGACACCTTTGTACCCCACAAATACCACATCCTTCTCAGTGATCTCAACACGCTGCTGCATCAGTTCCATGACAGTGGGGATGCGATGTCCCCCGAGCAGTGTGATGGACGAGTCGCTCTTCGGGTCGCAGCCTATGATGGTGACGCTATATCCCCCATCTGCACACGCCGCAGCCATATTGGATGCTGTACTGCTCTTCCCGATACCGCCTTTACCGTAGATGGCTATCTGTTTCACTGCATTTCCTCCCGTGCCAGTTCACGCAGGGTAGCCCCGAACTCGGATTCCACGATATTACTGATGCCCAGGGTCTTGGGGTGCAGGTCGATCTCCACTATCACATGGTCATGCCCCATTTCTTTAAGGGGCAGTACCTGCCTGGGCCCGTTGGTCACAGAGATGATCTCCATACCCTCCAGGTTATCCATAGGTATGGCATGGGGCACGCCCGTTATCACGGCAAAATCAAATCCAGGGTATTTTTCGGCAATTAGCTTGCTGACGATTTCCCCAGTTACCGGGTATTCGTCCAGCCCGCCAATGATCTCATGCACTTCCACACCCATGCCTTTTAAGTCGCGGGCAATGTTGCGGGCATGGGCCCTGACCCTGTCAAGTCCCAGGTTCTCATCAAGGTTGGCCATATTGACTATCACTGAATCAGAGCCCAGGTCATTTGCCACCTGGGTCACTGCTGCATTGATATCTGCGAACATGTACCCGGTCTCCTTCTTGGCATTCATGATGGTGATGCACTTTTTGTCTTCCTTTAATAATTCTATGATACGCTTTGCCACTGTGTATTTAGTATCGCCGCGGCTGGGTTCCAGGTATTCCTTACTGGCTGCACCGTGGCGTTTCTCTACTTCGGTGGCCTCATTCAGGAGTACTTTCTGCCGTTCGAACTCATCCTCACTGAGAATCCCTGCGGCCAGTGCTGATTCCAGTGTAATGATCACGCCTTTGGTATTCTCACGGTACCCGGCATGCACTTCCACTTCTACCACAGGGACGTCAGGGTTCACTTCCAGGACTGCCTCATGCAGTTCCTCGCCTATGATCATACTGGCGCAGGTGCCCACAATGCCTATACTTTTCGGGTCGAACATCTCGATAACCTTTTTGAGTATATTTACCAGTTCATCATGGCCGCCGAACACGAAACCGGACTCATCCAGTGCAGTGGTGACCACACGCAGGCCGTCCTCCTCAAGCAGCCTGGCATGTTTGAAACTACAACCTGCAGGGCCGTGCAGGATCACTACGTCTACGTCAAGGTCGCGCAGGGTATACATTGCTGCCACGATGGAACTGGGTCTGGGGTGCATGATCAAGGGTTCAAGGGGTTTGGGTGCCGGACTCATTATTTTATTATCCTCCTGTTTATCTGAAACATTTTATACATGAAATTATAATATCATTTTCTTTTGTCAGTGACTCTGCCATCTCGATTGCGCTACCGAGGCTGTCTGCATGGTGGATATTATTCCCGCTTATACCTTCCATTCTCTCGCCTACCAGGATAATATCATCCACATCACTGCCGTGTTCAATGGTAAAGGTACTGACATCTACAGGGTCAAGCCCTTCACATACCTGCTTTGCCTCTTCGCCAAGTGCAAGTACAAGCCTATTCCCGGTTTTTGCAATATTCCTGGCATATTCCAGTGCATGCCTCACTGAGTTGATGTTCATGCCGGAATTAGAGTTATCTACCATTTTCCGGCCTGCCCACTCCACCTGTCTCATCCTGCCGTTCACTCCCTGAAAATCGAGCAGTGTAAACTCGATATTCCCCGGTCTAACATCCAGTATACAGGCAGCAGCGGCCGCACAGACCATAGCTGTGGAATAGGATGAGGGGTCATAACCAGAACCTGGCATGAACCTGATGGTTCCACAATCCAGGGATTCGCAATTGATGGTCCGGATTCCTGTGTGCAAATCGTTCATATACACGTTGCCCTTCCCTGGTGTATCACTGAAGGTGATAATTTTCACATCATCAGATGGATCTATCTGCCCGACAGATGCGTTTACAAGCAGCGTGCTGCCGTGTTTTGCGTAGTCTACCATCTGCATCTTGGCCCTGGTGGATGTGCTGCTGCCCCCAGCTATGGTGTACTCGTTATCCAGGCTGGTAATGATACCTAATTCAGCTGCTCCGGTACCGCCAAGGGATACTTCGAATATGTACAGGTCAGGCTTGATATCAGCGGCATGTTCCAGTGCCTCAAGGATGCTGCCCGGTGCGATGCTGAGGCCGTGATGTACCTTCATTGGTACACCATTTTGCCAATGCTCTACTCCGCGAGTGGTATGGGACAGGACCGACATGCTGCGGGATGCCATATCAGCCAGTAGTGTGGCAGTACTTGTCTTGGCACCCGTGCCTGTTATTTCTATAATTCTCTTCTCCAAGCTCCCGTCCGGGGTACCTGGTATAAGTTCGCCCACTGCCCTGTGATGAGTGATAACGGTACAGTCGCCACTGTACGGCATGAGTGCAGGGTCCAGGTGTACCGGTGCAACTATCAGGTCGATATCAGTGTTTATTTTATCAGCGATCTTTATGCCATCCTTTTCAAGCCCTGACAGTATTTCACCGCCCACTGTACCATATATGTCAATACCGGTAACGCTTTGCGCCTGTTTGGCGATGTGTTGTGCCAGGGGAATGCCGCCATGGGTCAGGTCTATGACAGCCACATCTTTATTTTCGAACAGCATATGCGATTTTTATTCCAGTGCTTCCAGTGCTCTCTTATATGCCAGGTCAGCTATCAGTCGGTCAGCACCCAGGGGCTCGGCATAGACCAGGGTCACATCGTTGCCGTTAAGCTGGATTGTCGTACTGCGTTTCTCCCTGTTGATACCCAATATCTTTGGGATATCCTCGGTGGTATGCACGCCGTGTGCTAAAAATATGGGTACGGCCACTATGGTGGCCACTCCCGTACCTTTAAAGGCGTTTAATCCCTCATCCATGGTGGGATCGTCCATGTTCATAAATCCTATCCTGACCACTGTATTTTCGTATTTCTCTGCTATAAGGTCAGCAACCCCGGATACAACATCTTTATTATACGGTAGTCTGCTTCCGTGACCAAGTGCCAGTATTCCAATCTTTTCTGTCATGAATTTCATCTCAGTTAAGCTAAATATTATAACAGTAATACTATTTTCGGAAAAAGTGTTACTGTGGAGGGTATATTCTGATACTTATTAAATATAATGGTTTTGCATAATGAACCACAATGCTAAAATATAATGAATAAACTTTCAGTGTTTTAGTTGTTACTTCACAAAAGGTAGGAATATGGAAGATCACATAAGAGTATCTGACATCAGCAATTATCTCAAATGTCCCAGACAGGTCTATTATACTTATAAGGAATCCAGACCCGCAAATCCCATCACTTCTGCTTATTTAGAGTCACTATTGATCAGGGAAATTGCCCGGTCCTATGTAGATGTGGTGCGATCAGGGGACATGGATGGTACACTGCAGGAACTCCTTGATGTTGCAGCACACCAGCTTACTGCCATTTACAGGGAGGAGCTAAGGGGCATTGATGAAGAAATGCTTTTTGAAGCTGTTGAGGCTGTAAGGTCGCACCTGGAAGGGATCAAGTGCGGAATTCTGGAATCAGTTGAACGGTTGGGTAGTAACAGGCTTGTTGAGTTGCTTACTTCCCATGATACTGAGCCGGTGTTATATTCAAAGAAGTTTGGCCTGTCCGGAAGCCCTGACCGGTTGATTATGGTAGATGATGTGCCTGGCCTGTCAATTATCCGTACTGGCCGTGCCCCCGAATCAGGTATATGGAAAAATGACAGGATAAGGCTCACTGCCCTTTCCATCCTGATGGAGGAAGAATATGACTGTGTTGTGAGTTCGGGAACTGTGGAATATGCCAGGTATGGCATTATACGTAATACAAACATCAAACGGTCCGACCGGAGGAAGGTACTGGTACTTGTTGGCAGGATCAGGAAGATCATGGACGGCAGGCTGCCCCACCGCCCGGATGACGCACCTTGTGATTACTGCAGCTATGCAGAGTTATGCCAGGTTACCCCAACCCTTGCCTCCAAGTTCTTTTGATAAGGTAAAATCAAAATGTTGAAATAATATGACTGTTCAAACAATGACCAACAGGTATTTATTAAATGAATTATGAATTTAGTTCATATGGTTTCTAAAAAATCATATATTGTTATATTGTGAAATTCTAAATAATGAATAAGCAAAAGTGATACAATGGTAGATATAACAGATTTAGCAGCAGAAGAGTTGAAAAATCTCCTGGAACAGGAGAACAAACAGGACCATGCACTGCGTATTTTCATGGCAGGTATGGGTTGCAGTGGTGTCAGGTATGGAATGTCACTGGATGATGCCAAGAATGAGGAAGATGTTGAACTTACCAGCAATGGTGTCAGGATACTTGTGGCATCCGGTATCCAGGAATCACTGGATGGTGTACTGATAGATTTTATAGACAATGAATCAGGAAAAGGGTTCGTTGTCAAGGATCTCAATGCACCACAGTGCGGATCATGCTGCTCCTGCTAAGGGGCGGTTTTCTTTTTTTTGATATTCAGTGCCCTGAATATCTACTCCAGTTCTTTCCTGGGTTTGATTGGTCTCCAGACAAATAAATTTATCACGATTTTACTTAAATCCTAAATGAATGCTAGGTATTACTAACATTACTCATCTCTAATCAGACACTTCCGGTTCCCCATTCAAATAAAATAGTATTTTTACGAGTACTTTTCTTGCTTTATTAGTAAGCTGACTTGTTCGTTTTTGCTTGACCGGGTTAGGTTTTTTACCTCAAACCTAATTTTATTTGGGTATACTATTTCTAAACCTAACCGTCTATAAAATCATACCTAAAGGAGGTATGTTATGAAAGAAACAAAGCAAAAAAAGAGCCTGAATACTCTTGCAGTAAATATGATGCTATTGATCATGATCATTTCATTGATCGTACCTGCTGTAGCATCAGAGAATCAAGAAAAATACGGCATACTTGTCATCGCACACGGAAGCCCGAGCGAGGACTGGTGCAGCCCTGTACGGGATGCGGTCGCTGAGGTGGATCTGCCATATCCGGTCGAACTCGGATTCCTTGAGTTTGTACCGAATGAGACGATCAATTTCGCTGTGGAGAGACTCGATGATGCCGGTGTCACAAAGATCATCGCTATACCGCTCTTTATCTCATCACACAGCAGCCATATCCAGGAGATAGAGTATGTGGTTGGACTGAGAGACACACTTCCGATGACAGCTGAGGACGTCGTTGTCGAGGGCATGAAGATGGAGCGGACGGTCGCTCCGAAGGGCAATCAGTACGCAATATCCTATGTGTCGCTCGAAGCTGATACTGGTGATAGTATGCAAGCAACTGGGCACCCGGGAGATGAAGAAGAAGAGGAACTTGTGCCGATCGATACCGATGCAGATATCATCCTGACCGCTTCGATGGATGACCACTGGCTTGTGGCAGGGATCATTGCGGATCGCACGGCTGAACTGAGCGAGAATCCGGAAGACGAGACGCTCGTTCTTGTTGCGCACGGGACCGGGGAGGAGGATAACTTTGCCGGATGGGTGAACAGCACGGAATCACTTGCCAATCAGGCACGATTGAAGCTGACATACTGGAGCGATCCAGCGATTGGAATTGCAGGCACACAGGCTGCATTTATCCACCACAACGAGACGCTTCATCCCGAATTCACGCTTAGGCCGATTGTTGAGAATGCCACTGGACCCGTTGTCGTTTCGCTGATGGTGAGTGAAGGGTACTTCACCGGGACGAAGATTCCGAAGTTGCTTGAGAACCTGACTTATGCATACGATAGCAGCGCGCTTACGCCGCACCCGAATGTTGCGGAATGGATCGAAATAAGCGCGGCAAAGGAGAGTACTGACCTTGCGCTTCAGATATATGATGAAGGAGAACTTCTGGATATCACGCTGGATGATATTGCTGAAGCACATGGACATATCTGCCCGTGCGTTGCATCAGCATTTAAGGCGAGTCTGACTGCGTTTGAAGCGTGGGACAAAATTCCGGAACGTGGCAATCTGGAGATTGTCAGTTCACACCCATCCGATGGACATACCGAGACGTTCGAGTACATCCTGGACTCAAGTGAGGATGTAACAGTCAATTTGCCGGAAGGTACTGATATCCTGAATCTCACTGAAGATAACTACTGTTATAGCTTCGTCGAAATATCGACAGGCGATATGGTTGTGGTCAGCGTGAAGGATGGTTTTTTCCCTGACGGGTTCTTTGAGATGAGAGAGAAGTGTAAGACAAAAGTTGCAACACCAGATGAGAAGTCCGCGTTCAAACTTGCAAAGAAAGAGTTAAAAAAGAAGTTTCTTTATCTGCCGGCAGAAGAAGTATTTGAGGTAGAGTATATCAGAGGAGAGAGTTCAACAGAACTCACAGCAGAGATCATCCCCGCAATCTCGATGACTGTCACAACGACAGGTGTTGACTTCGGGAAGGTCGGAACAGGAATGACATCCGGGAACCAGGTCATCACGGTTGTAAACACAGGAGCAAGTACTGCAAAGCTCTCTGCAATGATACTTGATGACAGCAACGGATTCTACAACGAGTCGCTCCGGTTAAACGGCTTGAATATCGGTGGTTTCTCAGGTATGGTGCCAGCAGACACGTCAGACTTCTGGTACGAGTACGAAGTCGTGACAAACCTTGTGGTGCCTGGCTGGGCAGGAGGAATATACGATGGAACGATCTTCTTTGTTGCACAGAGCGAATAATAGAGGGATTATCCCCCTTTTCCTTCTCTTTATACTGATCCCGCAGGTGGCTGGGATCGGTATCGGTGCATCACCTGATAAAATCGAGTTCGGCGAGGTGAGGCCGAAAGAAGGCGCAATGCGAGAACTGTATGTGGTCAATACCGACGATGAGACTGAACGGGTCCTGCTTATTGTAGAAGGAGTGGATCTCATCGTGGACCCGCAGGAGTTTGATCTTGGTGTTAAGGAAAGCAGGGTTGTAAATATCTCGATAGACCAGAAGAAGGCTGGCGAGTACAATGGAAGTATACTGATCATGACTCGTCCATCCGGTGATAACTCAGGTGGGCTTGGTCTTGGAGCAGGTGTGAGGGTTCCAGTCTCATTTGTTGTAAAGGATGAGATTTACATCAAGACTCTTCAGGGAGTTGGAGGACTTCTGATCGCCATTGCATTTGTTGTATTAATGTGGATGCGGCGTTCGAAGGTGTGAACGATGTTTCAGGTTTTAACAGTTAGCCTGATTTTATAAAGTAAAAGAAAAGAGGTGTGATACAATGGATTGTGGATGCAACGGGAAATGTGCTAATTGCAAATGCAAGGAGCAGGCAGAGAGTGACGAAATTGATGAAGATGAGTGAAATACTTCACTTGTTTTACAGAACAGGAGGTGCTATACGTATTACCTTAATTTTGTTCTTTGGTAAGTGTATAGCTTCTATTATTTTAGTAGATGGAGTATGGAAATATGAGTTTTAAAAATAGGATTGGAGTAACACAACAGGTAATGTTAGATCTGAACCCGGCAGATAGCGCCTCAGGTCACAGTATGGAAACTGCATACGGGTATAGGAGCCAAACATCATCATTTGCTGCAGTTGCAGCAGCAGTTTTCAATATGCCTGGGTACATGGCTACTTATTCGTATATTGATTCTGATGGGGGATTGCATAGTGGCCATTCAAAAACGATGATGAGAAGTCTATTATGTTCGAATATAGCTCTTGGTGGGGATGAGAACTCTATGAAACCTGCTGCAAGGCTGTCTTTAAAGCGCTATTAAAACTGATTTTTGCAAACAGGACAATCTGAATGCAGATTTATTTATCATGATCTATGAATTTCTCTGGTAATATGTGAATTAGGATAACCTAACAACGGTGATGATATGAGACATCTGGTACACAGGATCGTGAGATGTACCGCAGCTACCATAGCAGGCAGGAAACCAGCAACGCTGATGAACATTTCCAACGACAACGGCGGGCTGCTGGACGCATGGGACCATAACAGGGCAGACATTTTTAGCAGATCTGAAATCGATTATTATGAGTTAAAAAGGACTGAAAAAAATGCAATTGTGCTATTCTTCAATCAAAATCTGTTGGATGAACTGTTGAGAAACGAATCCGTGAATAAATTCCTGTCCGAATGCGGATATGAGCCTGATTCCATCGAAGATGTATTGAGTATGCTCAGGCGCAGGTATGCCACAGTCGGATGCCCTCCCGAAATCGGGGTATTCCTGGGCATTCCATTGAAGGATGTCAAGGGGTTTATGGGACTCAATTCCCTCCGGCATACAAAATACGGAATGTGGCGGATATATGGAGACCCTGCAGTATCTGAAAAAAGAATGAAAGAATACCGCTGTGCAAGGAACATGATAAGAAGACGGCTCATTTCAGGAGAGGACCCTGTCAGGATTATCAGGGGGAAAGATTTCGGTTTTTTGAATTAACATAATTTTATTTGGAAAGATTACATGCGTACCTAATGACACATCATCGAATCATACCTATAATGTCAATATATCTTAAAATGAGAAAGCATTCATGTTTATGCGGGACACCCACGGACATGAAAATGCTATTTTCGGAGCAAAAATGGAACAACTAGAAGCTATTAAATCAAGAAGAAATTGATGACGCAACTGGGCGGCTACCCAATACACCATCTTTCAGGTGATTAGCTCACGAATACGCTTGCAGCATGCGGATTTGGCGAGTTTACAGTAAGACCGGCAAAGCAAGGGTGCCAATAGCGGAGCTTCATCCCTTGCTTTATCTAACATAACAGCAATACCTTCCCGGAATGACCACAGTTGTATTCACAGAGAAGAACAAAGCTGCAGCCCAGATCGCAAAAATCCTGGGCACCGGTAGTGTCAGTCGCACATCTGTTGAAGGTGTCCAGGTCTATGAATTTAAGAAAAATAGCAAGCATTGGTGTGTGATGGGGCTTGCCGGTCACATCATGGGATACGACTACCCGGAAGAATACAATAACTGGCATGCAGTTGACCCGAAAGTGCTCCTTGATGCCGCGCCTGTTAAATCTGTGACAAAACAATCCTATGCAAATGCCATCACCCGCCTTGCCAGCAGTGCGGACGATATCATCCTTGCATGTGATTTTGATCGGGAAGGAGAAAACATCGGTTTTGAAGCCAAAAGCATTGCAGAGAAGGTATCAAAAGCACCTGTAAAACGCGCGCGGTTCTCATCCCTCTCTACAGGTGAGATCAACAGGGCATTCGAGGAACCGGTCGCTCCTGATGAGAATATGGCAATGGCAGCAGAAGCGCGCCAGATACTAGATTTAAAGATGGGAGCGGCGTTTACCAGATACGTAACCCTATCGGTACGCGAGCGCGTCCGCACAAAAGGCGTCCTTTCGATAGGACCGTGCCAGACCCCGACCTGCGGGTTCGTGTACGAACGCGAGCGCTCGATACGCAATTTCAAGTCAAAGGATTTCTGGAAAATAGAAGCACTTTTTAGCACGCATGGTTATGATTTTACAGGATTGCACCGCGGGGGGCACATACAGGATAAAGCGAAAGCTGATTGCGTGTTTGCCAGGATCAAGGACTGCAAGGTGGCAACGATCACAAAAAAGACTGTAAAAGAAGCAGCCACCAATCCGCCATATCCGTTGAACACGACCGAATTCCTAAAGCGCGCATCAAAGTTTTTGGGAATCAGTCCCGAACAGTCCATTGAGATCGCAGAACAACTGTACCTGTCAGGATTTATCAGTTATCCGAGAACAGAGACCAACAGGTACGCCGATGATTTTGAGTTTAAGCCAATACTCGTGAGTTTTACAAAAGGAGTATATGCAGAATATGCACTTTCCATCCTTTCAGGGGAAATTACATCCATAAACGGAAAAAAGGATGGACATGACCACCCACCCATACACCCGGTACATTATGTATCAAAGACAGATATTGAAAAAGCGATTGCATTGTCGAATGCATGGCAGATCTACGACCTCATAGTCCGCCATTTTCTTGCAAACCTCATGAAGCCTGCATTATTTGAGAAGACCCGCCTTGAAATAACAGTAAAGGATGAAATATTCGATTCAACCGGTTCGGTACAAAAGGACGCTGGCTGGTTGCGAGTGTACCCGTTCGAGACGAAAAACGATAAACTCCTGCCACCTGTAGAAGAAAGACAGAACGTTGGTATAAAGAAGATCACAAATACCAAATCCAGGACATCACCCCCGAAAAAGTTGACCGAAGCCGAACTCCTCACGCTGATGGATAAGCACGGCATTGGCACTAAAGCGACCGCACCCTCGCATATCGCGACAAACAAAAAGCGTGGTTATTTTGAGACAAAAGGCAAGTCAGTCTTCATTCTTGAGACAGGTTTTACGCTCATGGATGCCTTGAACAAATCAGTTCCGATACTTGTCAAACCAGATATACGCGCCCGTATCGAATCACTCATACAGGAAGTGGAAAATGGTGAAAAGGATTTTGAAGCGTCGCTTGTTGAGGGCACGACACTGATCAAGGAGATGTACTCACAACTAACATCAAACAAGAATGAACTTGTATCCCAGCTTGCAGGCACGATCCGGGATGAAACCGTTGTTGTTGACAAAAAAAATTACGTAGGTGAGTGCCCAAAATGCCAACGGGTGCTTCGGATTATCACAACAGACAAAGGGCGATTTGTCGGATGCACAGGATACCCGCAGTGTAAGAACACATATTCCCTGCCAAAGGTAGGTGCCATTAACATTTTACGAAGCCGCAAGTGCAAAAAGGGTGGTGTTGCCGTCGCAAAAGTTGGGAATAAATACCACTGGGCAATGGGTATCGGTCCGTGCTTCAACTGTGATATGGAAAAGGAATGTTTTCCGCCTGAAATTATAGGAACGTGCCCGAAATGTGATGGAGACATGTTCCTGATAAACATTACCTCAAAGAACACGCGCTTTCTCGGATGCACCAAACGCTGCGGGCATACCCGGTCATTGCCAAAGAACGGGCGGCTGACCATACTCAAGAAAGTTTGTGAGAGGTGTGGCTGGCGAATGATACGTGTCAAAGAGCAGGATAAAGATGCGCGTGAGTTCTGCGCAAACAGGGTGTGTGCGCAAAGTTCAAGTCAAAGAAAGGCAAATCGAAGGCTGTATGGATGAAGGCCTACTCTCAATCCCCATTGCTAATTCAACCCTTGATGAGTTAGAACGTTTCAACGTTTGTAGGACAACTATTGTTGACTTACATGGATATCTGTGTTTTAAGTAAACTTTCGTTGACTTAAAAGAAGGTTTTATATGACTTTAAATCATCTAAATTATCATGGTAAATAAAACGAAGGACAATAGAGCAGGAATTTTTGTTCTTCAAAATGCCGGATATGAATCATTCATACCTAATCCACTGCCTCCGAAGGATCTGGTTATCGATGATGAACTCCAATTATTGCTTTCAAAAGCAGATGGAGCTTTAGCAAGATTGGATGGGGTCACGCAAGTACTCCCCAATCCTGACCTTTTTGTTGCCATGTACATTAAAAAAGAGGCACTATTAAGTTCCCGGATAGAAGGAACACAAGCTTCACTAAAAGGTGTTCTGGAATTTGAAGCCAAATTGGAACCAAAAGAAAATATCAACGATATTCGAGAGGTTATAAATTACATAAAAGCAATGCATCATGGCATTGATAATCTTGTGTCTGATAACCTTTCCCCGGATCTCATAAATGACATCCATAAGATACTGATCGAAGGTACAAGAGGCACTAATAAACTTCCTGGAAAACTAAGAGATTTCCAAAATTGGATCGGTATCGGGGGCGGTACTGTTCATGATGCTGTTTATGTTCCTCCGCCACCTGAATATGTAGAAGAACTAATGTCAGAGCTTGAAGATTTCATTCAAACTCCTGATAACATCCCATCACTCATTAAAATCGCTTTGATACATTCACAATTTGAAACAATACATCCCTACCTGGACGGAAACGGCAGAATGGGACGATTATTAATAACTTTTTATTTATACTGGAAAGGGCTTTTATCAAGACCATTGTTGTACCTGAGTTTTTACTTAAAGAAAAATCGAAACTTATATTATGAAACTTTAAATGACATACGAATAAAAGGGGATTGGGAACAGTGGCTGAAATTTTTCTTAAAAGGCGTGATCGAAGTCTCAAATGATTCGATCGATACAGCAAAACGAATAATAGAACTAAAACAAAACTTGATTGAAAAATTGCTTGAAAACAATGTTGGTGGAATTCATGCAGTCAAGTTGATCGATATACTTTTTGACCACCCTGTAATAACAGTCACCGAGATATCGGAACTGATTGGAATAAGTCGTCAGGCAGCAAATAAATTAACATCGAAATTTGAAGAAATGAACATTCTAACAGAGATTACCGGAAAGAAGCGGTACAAAAAATACACATTTGTTGATTTCGTAAGGATCATTGAAAAGGGAACACAGATTTGATCCGATTTTGGTTTTTGTTTTGTGAAGGCTGCACATACGGCTAATTCATGCTCGAATTTATGAATATTAATCTAAAAAACCACCATCAAATCCAAAGCAGGTGCAAGTCATAATCATACCTCCTGGTCTTACTGATGCTGATGCAGAAGAGATGCCAAGAGAGATTGTTCACGCTGGCCTGGGAGCGGGAGGGGCTGCCATTGGAACTGCACCGGGTACTTAAGTCGGGCGGCAGTATCTACACTACATCCGAACATCTTGAAACGGGGGAATTTATGGATATCATGGGAAAAGGTGGCTTGTTCTCGTTAGTTGGAGAGCGAGAGGGGGTATTTGAGTTTGAGAGGGTGGAAGGGGGATGATGAATGCTAAAAATGCGATACTATTTAATTTATTCTGGATGAAATAGATCATGGCAAAGAAGATTAGCCACAGAGTTCACAGAGACCACAGAGGGAGGATTTAAGGCAGTGGAAAAGACATCTCTGTGACCTCATGTTCTCTGTGGCAGAAAGTTACAAAAAACAGACTCGGTTTGGTATATATTCGTTCGGATTCCGGTCCAAAATCTAATTTTTGTAGGGTATATTGTTTATCTACCTAAATGCATTATATGTGAATTAGGATAACCTAAAAAAGTGATGATATGAGACATCTGGTACACAGGATCGTGAGATGTACCGCAGCCACCATAGCAGGCAGGAAACCAGCAACGTTGATGAACATCTCCAACGACAACGGCGGACTACTGGACGCATAGGATCGTAACAGGGTAGACATTTTTAGCAGATATGAAATCGATTTTTATGAGTTGAAAAGAACTAAAAAAAATGCAATTGTTCTATTTTTCAACCAAAACCAGTTGGATGAACTGTTAAGAAACGAATCCGTGAATAAATTCCTGTCTGAATGCGGATATGAGCCTGATTCCATCAAACATGCATTAAGTATGCTCAGGCGCAGGTATGCCACATTTGGATGCCCTCCTGAGATCGGGGTATTCCTGGGCATTCCACTGAAGGATGTTAAAGGGTTTATGGGACTCAATTCCCTTCGGCATACAAAATACGGAATGTGGCGGATATATGGAGACCCTGTACTATCTGAAAAAAGAATGAACGAATTCCGCTGTGCAAGGAACATGATAAGAAGACGGCTCATTTCAGGAGAGGATCCTGTCGAAATTATCAGGGGGAAAGAATTCGGTTTTTTGAATAAACCTAATTTTATTCGGGACGATTACTTGCGTACCTAATGACACATCATAGAATCAAACCTGTATGGTTAGTAAATCAAAAAAGGAGAGATAAAAATGAAATCATTGAAAGATGTAGAGCCTGAAACTATGGTGGTTGTTAAGGAGATCACAGGTGGTCTTGATGTCAAAGAGCACCTTGAGGAACTTGGTGTAAAGGAAGGAGTCCAACTCAATGTAGTAGCAACCGAGCCAGTGCATGTGCACTGGGGACCCATTTCCCTGGCAGTGGGTGATCAAGAGATTGTCATAGCCCGCGGATGGGGTGATAATATCTATCTGGAGAAGGAGGGATCGACGCTTCCGCTGCTGAGACAGGAGGAAGGAGATAAGGGAACTGTCATATCAATTGAGGGTGGAAAGGATTTCGAAGGTTTTCTTTCCGAATATGGCATCATGGAAGGGAGCGAACTGACATTCCTGCGACATATTCCAGACCGTACCATGGTGTTTACAGTGGAGGGTGCGGAGATGAGAATGGGTGAGGGCCAGGCATCGAAGGTGTTTGTGACCAGAGATGGAAAATCCATCCAGATTAACTACTTGGAAGAGGGCGAAAAGGCAGCAGTGGAAAAGATCGTTGGTGGAATCCATATCAAAGAGAAGTTTGAGCAACTCGGCCTCAAAGAGGGGGCCGAAATCACTCTGCTCAGAAAAGAAACGCCTGCGCCAACCCCAAAAAGAGGCACATACATACTTGCAAAGGTGGGAGAGCAGTTGATCACCATCGGCCACGGTCTGGCTGAAAAGGTGCTGGTCGATTAAATAAACACGAGTCCGATGATGAATCGGGCTCAATACACGGGGTGTAATCGTGTCAGAAAGAAAGATATGGGAATTCAAGAATCAAACGGTATGTACAATCCTTGGATTGACCTTTGATGAGAAGGAACTATCTGAGATTTACAAGAAATTGAAACTGAATAATGAAAAAATCACGCCTTTTGGGATGCATACCAGCCTCATTCAGGCATGTAGCACCCAGAACCGAACATCCAAACAACTGGATAAGATACTGACTGATCGATTTGAAGAATACAGGGAAGATATCAAGCACATACCCCAGAAGGAAATTTATAGATATATCGAGGACGGAAACGGTATGGATATCCCCCTTCCCGCTCTTGTCTGGTTTGCTATGCACAGTCAGCATGAAGACATCGATAAGATCGAGGCAAGGGTTTATGCTGTCACACACATGTACGGGCATCGAGCATTGCGATTCCATGCTGCACTCAACAAAGCACTGCCCGATGGCAGACCAGAATATGTTATGAAAGAACTGAATGATGCTCTCAGATCAAACGAAAAACTTCAAACAAAGTGTAATAGATTGGAATGGAAAAAAGAGCAATTGAAATCGGATATGGAATCCGTTAAAGAGGACAGATCAAAAATAAATACTGTGATGGAGGAGCAAAAGCAGTTGAACAGACGACTGGCAAGCAATCTCGAGAAAGTTGGTGGTGAGAATGCGCTCGGTCAGATCGAGGATCTGAAGAAGGAGATCGATCTATTGACTGAAGAGGTGGGGACATTGACCAATGAACTGCTGGAACGGGATCGAACATGTGATATAACATCTAATGAATTGGCACAGATCGATCCGGTTTCAGAATCGGGTACTGAAAATATTGAGAAGAGTATTGTTCTGGATGGAATGAGAGTGGCTTATGTTGGCGGAGTGGAATCGCTCACGCCGCACTATAAGGAAGTGATCGAATCATTTGGTGGCACATTCTGCTACCACTGCGGGCGGTGCATACATGGAAAAAAGGAGATAGAAAACCTTGTGGATGGAACAGATATAATATTCTGTCCTATGGATATAAACAGCCGTGCTGTATACAGATACATCAAAAAAGCATGTAAAATCAGAAATAAACCATGTCATTTCCTTCGCAGTTCGGGTCTTAGCATGCTCATCAGGGAACTGGAGAATCATGCTGAAAAATATAATTATACATCATAGATAATGAACGTTCATAGGAAGGAGATTTACTAAAGTCCCAAATGACCGATAGGTCTCTACACTTGCCATAATTTACTTCACTCATTTGTCTTCATACTTTTTCCTGTCGTCTGTCACCTGCATTCGACTGCCCCTTCTTGCACTTACCCAGCTGCACGGTTATGGTGCTGCGAACCGGGTACAAGTGCTCATGCGCTGTGCTAGGGTTGGGAGGAATATGTGCGGGCGGTGGCCTCGGGTGTTGTTGGGTGCTGCCGGCGGCGGCCATGGCTGTTAAAATATAAATTTTATGAAATACTGCACCGCAAAGCACACAAAGAACGCAAAGTTAAGGTTACAATGTCTTTGCGAACTTTACGGTGAAACAGTGTGCGGCAACCTTCAATTTACGTGTATCTGCGGTTCGAATTAACCTATATATCTGGCGGGAGACTACAAATTGATTTTAACAGGTTATTCTCAAGTAAGCCCTTACCATCAACAGAAATATCTAATAACCCTTGAACTACTTCAATCTACGATCCTTTTCTTCACATGGATGCTTTCCAGTCATGCAGAATTTTTCAAAATGCTCAAGCCATTGAGGATATTCTGGTGCGGATTTTACAAAGTTAACCAGATTTTTAACCTGTTTTGTCGTTATTGCATTCAGTTCATGCTCCATTGTGCATGCATCCTTCTCTGCAATTTTTTCAGGCACCTTAATAATCTCCAGGAAAGCTTTTAGGGTATCATGCCGGTCCTTTATGATCAAAGCGATCTCTCTTCCTTTTTCAGTCAGTGTTATGCCATCGTATTTCCTGTATATAACAAAACCCATCTTATCAAGTTTCTTTACCATTTCAATAACGCTTGGCGGCTTAACATCCAGAGTACCTGCTATGTCCTTTATTTTAGCATATCCCTTATCTTCTGTGACATTGAGGATTGCTTCGAGATAGTCTTCTCCTTTTCGAGTTAGCATACTAAATACCTAAGTAACTGATGGCTTTTAATGTTTCCATTGAAATTGATGAAGTCACAGAGTTCTCTAAGAAAGGAACTGTTCACCCTTCAAGGTCAACGCATACATCTTTGTTTGCGAACCGCTGTTAGAGCCGCAGCTTTTTTCGCACAGGTTCGAAGCCTGGCAAGAACATTGCAACCCTGTTATTTCCAGATATCCTGCACTTGCCAGGAAATCGATCATCGCCATGAGAGTGGATCTATTCATATCCAGCTCTCTGGCGAGTGCGTCGGTGGTACCTCCTTTCACAGTTCCTGACAGGACTTTCTTCATCACGGTCATACTATTCTCACCTTTCGATCTCCTGATTCCTTTTGCGGATGTAATATACCACCACAAGCGAGAACGGCAGCATTAACACTGCTGGCGCATAAGGCGGTGAGTACGCCAAAATAAAGTCCGGAAGCGTGTTGAACCATGGTCCAGTCTCTTCTTCCCAGCTCGGTATCGATTCAGTGATCATCGCAAAGATGTCGCACCCTGCCATGATCCAGATCAGGATGCTGCCCATCACAATTTTTGAAAACTGATGTATATCATCAAAGTTCCTGATGCCTGAAAGGTAGAAGAGTCCTGCAAAGAGTACGATGACCCCGCCCCAGCCACCTCTGAAGATGTCACCCGGTATCTCAAGAATCCCGTAAGCGAATTCACTCGTCCCTGCTGTTACCAGTATGTCAGCAATCCCGAATGCCGTTGTTACGATTCCAAGTATGGCAAAGTAGATTGCTGCAACCGATGATTTCCCAGCCATCTATGCCACCCCCAGGAGTATTCCTATCAGATGTATCAGTCCACCATAAGCGAATACGACCACTGCAAGGACAGCCATTGCTCCAAGCAGCTCTTTCCAGCCCTCTTTCAGCATCATAGCAAACGTTGCAACGCACGGGAAGTAGATCGAGACGAGCACAACTGCTGTGATCATCTGATACTCGGTCATCTCGATTACAGAAAGTTGCGCAACCGCAAGGTCTTTTCTGAGGAACGCAGCGATGAGCGGACCTGCAGTCTCTTTTGGCACGCCGAACCAGCCGACAAAGACCGGAGCGAGCGCATCACCCAGGAATCGGATGACTCCGAGCTGGTAGAGAACGCCCACTATGGCAGCGCCGAGCAGTACGAAGGGGATTGCAACCTTGAAAAATCCTGTGATCCTTCCCCACACCTTTTTTCCAATATTACTCAGCATCGGTCTCCGGTACGGTGGCACATCGATCAGAAACTCAGGAGCTTTTCCGGGAACGATCTTGTTTAAGATGTAACCGAAGATGAAGTACCCGATAATCAGATAGAGCAGAATCCAGCCCATAAGACCCGGGATTACATCCTGCATAATCCCGATCTGGGCGCCGCATGGGATGAATATGGCAAGGAGGGTCATCATGATGAAACGCTGCTTCTTCGTCTCAAGGATTCTTGTCGCAGTAACACCTGGCACATTGCACCCGAGCGATAGGATCGTTGGCACGATCGCATAACCGTGCAGACCTATCTTGTGCAGCATAGTATCGATGAGGACAGCAAGCCGCGGCATGTACCCGATATCCTCGAGTAGCGCAAGCATCAGGTAGAATATGACTATCGCAGGCAGAACAACACCGATTGCAACGAATAAGCCCGATGTCAGCACACCAAACGACTCCAGACAGTTATCAGAAAGCACGAACTCACCGCCCTCAATGCCCCCGGCATCGACCATGATGGCATATAGCCATCCACCCTGCCCTGGGAATACTTCCTGGACCCATGGCAGCCAGTACGCATCAAATAGTCTGACAAAGAATCCGTCTGTGAAAAATCCTGCAAACGAACCGAATACGCTCCAGAAAGCATACATGACAGCAATCGCAATGGGTAAGCCTGTGAACGGCTTGATCGTGAGTTCTCCGATCGCATCCTTTAGGGTATGCCTGTATTCTCCAAATGTAATGGTTTGTTTTGCGATCTTATCGATAAGATCCCAGCGCTGATCAATAGTCAGTTTCATGTTAGGCCTCCCGTGTTCCTGATAATGTCGTCGATTTCAACGGGTTTAGCCTCTTTTAGCCTTGATATGAGTTCCTTTATCCCTTCGCCGCTGATCGCAACAGTCGGAACCACAGGAACACCAAGGATCCGCTGCAGGTTATTGATATCGATCCGGATATTTTTATCAACTGCAGCATCCCACATATTGAGTGCGATCACCATCGGATATCCTTCCTCAAGTATTTCCAGTGCCAGATAGACTCCGCGTTCTATTTTGGATGCATCGATAACGCAGATCACCTTCACATCCTTATTTTCGTGCAGCATTGCCACAGCAACCTCTTCTGCTTTATCCTTCGGATCGAGAGAGAACGTACCAGGTACATCTATCAGTTCGGCATCCTCACCCCCTATCTTCATATATCCTTTCGTAAAGTCAACCGTGGTCCCGGGGTAGTTCGACTCGGTGACATTCGCCCCTGTCAAACGGTTGAAAAATACGCTTTTACCCACATTCGGGTGTCCCATCAGCAAGACTTTCACGATTTCATCTCCACAATGATCTTTTCTGCTATGTCCAGTCCAAGGGAGGTGTTTGCCTCATCGACGACCACAACCACCGGACCCTTCACCGGCTGTTTTGTGATCATCTTCAGCCTCTTGCCAACCCTGATGCCCATTCCAGCCACCCTTTTTCGTAGTGTTCCTTCAATGTCTGTTATGGTTCCTTCTTCTTCGTATTCCATCTCAGATAATTTCTTTTCCACCCGATCACATCCTGCTAACCCTGATCTTTTGTGCCATCCCGCGCCCGATCGAAAGGACATTTCGATCGACTTCGATGGTGACCGGACCGTTGATGGATATCACACGCACGATACTGCCCTCAGAGATTCCTCTAAGGTTTAGTTTCTGCCTGATCCCGTGACCTCCACCAATATCCACAATTCTTACGGGTTCCCCTGGTTTCATCTGTGAAAGATTTGTATCGTTTAAACGCATTCAGTTTCACCTTTTAAGGTTGTTTTACGGTTGTAATCTGTGCCATTTTTATGAGAATCCATTGCATTTTTGTGAAAATGTTCGCTTCGGGTCATTATTTGCAGACCCGTTCATATTGCTTTTTCAGGCGATCCATTCTACCAATTATAATTATCATGCACGTACACATCCCCATATTTAGGTGCTCCTAAAGTAGGCATTAGGTATGCTAATACCCTGCCCTATTAATGTTAGGTAATTGGCAAAAATCCTAACCCAGTCAAGCTGCAAAGTACAATATTGATATAAGGAAAGGGAGTATCATAGTTTGCAAGTGGCGAAGTCGATGCACAAAAATAGTGGAAGCTGTAGTTTTTTCACTGTTTAGAAACTGTTATGAAAATCAGTGTAATCTGTGAAATCTGTGTTTATATTAATCTTGGATTATTTCATGCTTCATGCATTGGGTATTTGACCAAGGTTGTTTTTTTAGCTCAATATTTTTCAAGTTATATCTCCAATTCAGATAGCGTTTTAGTGATTTTACTCTCCAGTTCCAGGATTTTCTGCTTGATCACTTCAGGCTTTTCATACTGGATTTCCTCATATTCAATTTCCTTGTACTTGGAAATACTCAGATCGTAATCATTCTCTTTGATCTCATCAACCGGCACAAAGAAGCATTTTGCTTTCCGATCTTCATACGTCTCCATCTCCCTTCTCCCGAATTTCTCAAGTATATCAGAAATATCCCCTTTCCCGTCAATGAACGTCCGCTTGTCATCCAGGCTGTACCCGTCTGCAGTCATATCATAGAACCACACTTTCTTAGTAGGCTCGCCTTTGGTAAAGAAGAGCACACCGGTAGACACCCCTGCATAGGGCTTGAACACCCCTGAAGGCATGGAGATTACCGCATCCAGCCTGCACTCCTCCAGCAGTCTCTTCCGTATGGCTTTATGCGCCCTTGAACTGCCGAACAGCACTCCGTCGGGCACAATTACCGCACACCTCCCGCCGCTTTGCAGCATGGTGTACATGAGTTCAAGGAACAGTATCTCGGTCTTCTTTGTCTTGATGGTGAACTTGCCGCCGATCTCTGATTCGTCTATACTGCCTTTGAAGGGCGGATTGGCCAGTACCACTGTATAGTGGTTTTCTTCATCATAGCGGGCTGAGAGTGTATTGATCTGTTTGATGTGGGGGTTGTTGATGCCGTGCATCATCAGGTTCATCAGGGATATCCTACTCATGGTCTGGTCAAAATCATAACCATAGATTGTGTGCTCCCGCAGCACTTCGTATTGGTCAGGATTCAGCTTATCGCCCTTGAAGTTGTATTCGTTTCCTTCTTCGTCCTTTTTGATAAATTCGGGTGAGGTATTGTTTTTCAGGATGTGTTCATTGGAAGCGACCAGGAAACCGGCAGTACCGCAGGCAGGGTCGCAGATGATGTCGCCAAGGCGAGGGTTTGCCAGTTCTACCATCATCCTGATTATGTGCCGGGGTGTCCTGAACTGGCCGTTCTTGCCTGCGGTCTTGAGTTCTGAGAGCAGGTATTCGTAGAGGTCACCCTTGGTGTCCCTGTTTTGCTCTTTGATGTGCATGCTGTTGATTATACGCACGGCTTCGATGAGCAGGGAGGGTGTGGGTATAGCGAATACGGCATCTTTCATGTAGATTTCGTAGAGGGATTCCTCGCCGCCGAGGTTGCGCAGGAAGGGGAATACTTTGTCCCGCACATGATATAAGATGGTTTCGGCGGGGTAGTTGGACCATTTTGACCATTTGCATTCTTCGTTGTCTGTGAAGATTGACTGGTAGGGTTTGCCTGATAGCTGTGCATCCTGTTCCCGTGCGATGTCTTCGTCTTCGAGGCGTTTCATGAAGAGGAGGTAGGACATTTGCTCTATAGCCTGGAGGGGATTTGAGATGCCTCCACTCCAGAATTTGTCCCAGAGCTGGTTGATCTTGGATTTGAGGGTTGGGTCAAGCATTTGTGTTCACCGTTGCTTTTTCTCCCTTGTTCTTATTTTGATTATCTCAATTGGGCATTCTTGCCCCTACACTTTTGGCAAATTGGGTGTTTTTCATCAAAGTGTAGGGGTAACAGTTGATGACATAAGGTAGCAATTTCATCATCGGTCATGTTAATTCTCCACTAAATGCTTGTTGCATCAGGGCGTTGAAAAGGTCTTCGATATATTGGTTAGATTGGGTTTGGTTTTTTTGAATTTGTTCTAATTCTTCAAAAAGTCTTATGAATTTATTCTGGAGTTTTATTGGTGGCAGGGGGATTGACAATTTTTTCAAAATTCCAGTGTTCATGAAGGTATATGCTCCATCTTCTCCTGTTTTTAGTCTCCCCATTTTTCCTTTAAAGTAGGTCATTAAGCAGATAAAATATATTGGTTCAATTTTAGAAGAGTCTAAAGATAATCTTATCAAATTCGTACTAATAATTGATTGTTGAGTTGAAGGATTTGCAACACACATTTTGCCAACTGTACCTGCTCTCGAAATTAAAATATCACCTTGCTCGACGGAATATGCTTTTAATTTTTCATACTTTTCTTTAGTAATATACAAACAACCTTCCTTTACGAATTTATTTTCACAAATATTGTCCATAATCCAAACGGGAACACCATCATTTACATATTCATATTTTTTTAAAGCACTACCAAATGGACCACATTTAGTCCCTGTTTTTTTTGTTGAAAAAACAGTTTTCAAATTAACAATTTTCCACCCCTTTGGATTCTTCACCGGGTCCCCAAACATCTCAAAAAACGTGCTTTTCAATAACTCATCGGTCAGCTCATCAGCCTCTCTTCTCCACCCCTTGAGCTTTTCAGCTTTTTCAAGAATGGCAACGATTTTCTTTTGAGTGGGGAGGGGGGGGGAGGGGGATTTTAAGATTATGCACTCTTTTTTTGTCCAAGTGTGGTATTGTGGCACCAGTTGTATTTGAATTAAAGTAATGAAATTTTGATTTCAGAAAATGAAGTATATAATCACTGTCTGATGTGTCATTAATTAATCTTAACCGTGTAATTGTTGACCCAACATAACCTGACAAACCATACCCAACAGTACCACAATTAGCACCATCCCAAACCAATAATATGTCATTTTCTTCACAAAATAATCCCTTTTCATCATTTGTAAATTGTACAATTGGGTCGCCCCTTAAGTTACCGATTCCAATGTAAGGAATTGATTTTTCATTGACAGTTTCTTCAATTTTGACTTTTTTACCTTTTTTTATTTCGAAAATAGCTTTTAATTCAACAATTTCCCACCCATCCGGCAATTCTTGTGTTTTTATCATCCCCTTCACCTCAACATCCCACTCGGCACACCCACAGAATCCCCTCGCTCCTTTCCAATAAACGCAGCCCTCTCATCCAGCCCATCATTCACCATCCCCCCCAGCTCCTCCAGAAACTCAGGCGAAACATCACCCAGAACCTCAACCACTACCCCATTATCCAGCTCAATAGCCCACGAAAACCTATCCTGCCCCCGCACGTACACAATTCGGTTCCGCCCCGCCACCGTATGCGGCATAGGCACCCCCATCTCCCGCAAAATCAACTCACGGATAAGGGCCGCCGGGGTGACACCCTTTCGCTGGCAGAAGTCCTTGAATAATGATACTTCGGTTACAGGCATCTTTGCAGACACTGAGCGGTATTCCATAGGACTGTGTTAAGAACTGTGGGGTATAAATAGTTTTATGTAAACATGGGTTGACCATAAAATACATATAAATAAAAACTGGAACTAAAAGATTTACTATGTGTTATCGGTTAACGCCGGTCACTTAAAGTCACTACATCCCCCTTCTTCTTCATATGTATACCCCTTTTGGCAAACTTCCTCCATAGATTCGTTTTTCTGAAGTGTCCCAGATAAAGCCCCTTCACATACTCATCCCACTTACCTCTGCCCATTATCTTACGCAATAAAAAAACACATTCTGCTGCTTTCTCGTACGTATAATTGTCCATTTTATCAATTAGAAATCCGGTTAACTTCATTAACTCCCTTTCAACTTCTTCCTCAAATTCATCTTCAAGATATTCCAATAATTTCATCTTGGATTCGATAGTATAATTGAAATGATCTGCCTCTAAGGCTATCATTTTTTGCATGATCTCCATATCATCAATTTTAATCCCGATATCTACACACAACCCGTAAAATCCACATGAATAACATAGTTCGAATAGAGGATATAAAGTCTCGTCAGCCTGGTCCTTGATTTTACCTTTCCCAATAGAATCAAAAATATTAGTAAAAAGATATATATCACAACTCAGAAGTCTTTTTTTATCACTATCACGGATCACTTCATTAAATAAATCCACGGCTTTGTCATGTGCCCCTGAATAATGATAATGCTGTATCAGACTTGAATAGAATTCTTTTTCCAGTGCGAACTCAATAGCTTCATCCTCATCGATCAAAAGATAAAACTTGAATCTGCTATCATCATTCAAAGACATCCCCTCTTTAATCAACATCCGGGCTTTATCCACCAGACCGCAGTTGATCAAGAACTCCACATATGATGATTCATCTAACAATTCAAAGAAAAAGCGTTCAAAAACGGCCAGTTTTGGTGTATCCTTGGACATAACCATTTGATTGAAAAAAGGTTCAAGCATTTGGTAATCATCATCGCTCTGTAGTTCTTGTAATCTCTCAAAATCGCTTTCCTCCAATTCCTGAATGTAAAGCGCATCCCACAAGTTCTCAAAAACTATGTCCCCAAAATAATTGTCCGAGTAATTATCGTAAAACCACCCGTATTCTTCGCAGTTCCTCACCAAGAACTCCAGCATATAAAAAATCTGTTTCTTGGTCAGAGCATCCTCATATAATTTGATAAATTTCCCCAGCTCTTCTGCATCTTCAACAGATTGGTAAGAGTGAAGCAGGCCCTGCATTATCGAAAACACTTCCTTTTCCAGTGCTTCAATCCGTTCCTTATCAGGTTTGCCTTCACCCACCTGATAAACATCCAGGTATATCAAGTTGGATGGGTTCAAACGTATAAATTTCTCTATGACCCCCATTAATTCTTCTCGGTTCATGCTATCCAATCTGTTTTTAATCTCATCCCCATCAACACAATCCCCATTATGATACTGAAGCAATACGGCTGCACCATGCTTACAATTAGTACCATACGGACATGAACAACGGCATCCAAGATTGTCCAGATTCACTTCCACCCTATATCTATCAGTCCCTATCACCTCCCCAATCAGATTATTTTTAAACTTGATTACCCGCGCAACTCTTCCATCATTGAAATACTGTCGTCCACGTTCAAAAATAGTCTCACCATAAACTCGAACAGGGTCCATGAATATCAAATTCCTTTTTAAATGATTTCTATTTCAGATTTTCTGTTTTAGGGTGATTTAACAACAAACCTTAATCGCATTACACTTATCCACGATCGACTTCAATTCATCCAACTGGAAATAATCACGCGGATGCTCTTCAGACAGCGGCAACCTGGCCATATCAGAAAGCTCGATATATTTCCTGTCTGCAAAGACCTTCTTTAACATCAGCAAAAAATCCAGTTGTTTTGAGTTGTAAATATTATTACCAATAATAAACTCATTAAACTTCGTTTCAATTACAGCTTTTGGGTCCTGTTTTACAGTCATCCCTATAATATCCAGCAAGAACACCATAAAATCAATTTTCTGGAAATTCTGGACATTCTCGATAGTCAATTCCGGCCTTAATGCAGACAACTGCGCTTCAAGTCGTCTAATCTCACCTGATGTAATGCCCTTGCCACCCCTTATATTTTGAATCAACAGGTTACTTTCCAAAAAGTCCTTGAGTTCCACATCTTCCTTGATCTTCTTCGTAAACTTATCCCTGCTGAGCACCAGGTCAGGCGCATCGATCTGGATGACTTTCTTTCTGGTCGGCTCATAATACTTCATCAGCGGTGACAGCTCCCTGATCATAAATTCAACATCATCAAATGTCAGGTCAACCCAGAAATCATCCTGGAGCACTTTAATAAGGTTATCCTTATTGTTCCCCACTTCACTAAGACTGTCTTTTTTCCTGAGAACATTTTCAACCATTTCCTGCACATATGTCCTCATATTTTCTATCTCGTCAAATTTTCTATCCAGGACAAAACTGAACAACTTTTCAGTCTGCAAAATAAAAGCTGACACATTCGGGTTAGCTTCCTGTGTAAACATGATCAAGGGCACAATATCCTTTTTCAATTCCCTGACATATTTTTCCAGCCTGAAAGAGTTCTGTTTGATAGTGTTAATAGCAGGTAACATTTCCCTGGTAATAGACGACTCTTCATCAAGATTATCAATAGAGTACAGGATTTTATTTGAGACAATCTTCTTCTGCTTCTCATCAAGAGGCTTATCCAGCAACTCAATCCTGTTTTCAAATATCCTGGTTATCACATCTGTCCCAGGTCCCCGCTCTGCTCCCACTTTAATATCATGATATTTTACATTTGAATGCCCGCCAATTTTAAAATCAAGGATGAGAAAATCGTGTTTCCCCCTCTCCTGCAACCAATCCCTGTGTTTACATGACTCCAGGTTCCTGGTACCCCTGCCAATCATTTGCCAGAACCTGATATGGGAGAATACAGGTTTCACAAAAACAAGGTTGCACACTTCAGGAATATCCACTCCTGTATCCAGCATCCCGACTGAAAGGGCAATTCTTGGCTCAGATTCTTTTTGGAACCGTTTAACCTCATCCTCTGATCTTGCCATATCCGACGTAATTACCTGCACATCATTGCTGAGTTTTGGATATACTTTTCCAAATATATTCTTCATATGTTTCGCATGCCGCTGGCTGGCACAGAAAAATATCGTTTTGCACGGCTTGCCTTCATCAGATTTATAGCAGGAATTCATAAATTCCCTGATGATAAGTTCATTCGTTTTATCATCCATGAATACCTTATCAAATTGGGGTCCATCAAAATAGGTACTATTGGGGTCGATCTCCTGCCTTCTCAACTGGTCCTTTAAAGATTTGCTCAATTCAGTACCTTCAATGCCTAATGCCAGGACTTTGGTGTCAATGATCTCTGCCCGGTATGAAACAAGGACTTCATCCCTGACTGCCTCATCATAAGAGTATTCAACTGTTGGCTTGTTGTCTTCACAACCAAACAGGGCATACGTATTTCTGGACTCATGTTCTCTTGGGGTGGCGGTCAGACCTATTTTTATTGCATCAAAATATTCATTAATGCGGTTGTTTTTATCATAAATTGACCTGTGAGCCTCATCAAATACGATGAGGTCAAAAAATCCGGGACTTAACTTTCTATAAAGTTTTTTTGGTTTACCACTGCTCAAAGTCTGGATAGTGGAAACATATAATCTGGCACTGGTGGTAAATCCATCGCGAAGACTGGCTACCGGTTCTGTAAAGAATTCCTCAAAGCCGTTATTTTTTGCCTGGTTAACCAGTGCGATTCTATCTGCTATGAATAATACATTGCGAACCATATTAGCGTCAATCAACAATTTTATCAAAGCCATGGCCACCCTTGTTTTTCCAGTGCCGGTAGCCATCTGCACCAGCGCTTTTCGATGACCCTGCGAAAAATGTTCACTCAATTTCCTCACAATCTGCTGGCTTCTCGGCCTATCTACGATCCGGAGATTGATTTTTACATCCTTTGGGTCCCGACTTTTATGGTACAGGTCATTCCTTCTTCTAAGGTCTTCCTGGGAGAACGGGCCGCTGACTTTCCGCTCAATCCCATCCTCATCAATAAAACGCCAGATGTATCCATTGGTTAAGAAAATAGGGACCTTTCGATCAATCTGGCTTTCAATATCCTTGGCATACGTGCGTGCCTGGATTCTCCCCATCTCTTCATCCTTTGAGAATCGCTTTGCCTCGATAATAGCCAGTACGGAATTGTCCTCGTCCAGCAAAACATAGTCAATAAATCTATCAACGCCTTTTTCAACACTGCCATTAAAAAACACAAATTGCTTCTGATTAAAATCAGATTTGAAAGAATTGACTTCTTCTTTAATGTATTTCCTAATCCAGCCAGCTTTTTCAAGTTCTGGATCAATATACTGTTTTCTGGTTTGATTTTCGTTGATTAAATCGATAACATCATCAAATTCTTCAACCATCCTTGAATAAAATGCGTTACATTACTTATAAACTGTCTCTTTTTTACTTTCATAATATTTTGTGTAGAACGAATTATAGCCAAGAACTATAATCAGCCTCCAGATATAAAATATTTTATCCTAATTTTACTAAGTATCCCATACCATGTTTAGGCAACAAAAAACTTCGCTTTTAGATATCCTGGCCATGGTTCAATTATGGGACATAAACACTTGACGAAAATCGGTGATAATGTGAATAGTGATTTTTACATATCTACATAAGCCGGGTTTTACACCACCACTAAAATTTTTAAAACCCCATCCTTTCAATAATTTAATCTATTAGTAGACTCAATATATGATTGTATGTCACTTCCCACAGTATGCCCAAAGACAGGATCTAGTCCTTGTATTGGCAATAAATGTCAAATGTACGTCTTGGACTGGCGATCGAATGAAGCATACTGTATTGTAGGATATTCCTCTGCATCGAACCGGAAAAACCTGGGCGAACCGGTAGTGGACAATTATGCAGCCAAGGTAAGATCAAAGAGTAAAAATTCTACTAAAGTAGCAATCTTCGTAGATGCCAGGTCAAAGTCCGACAGCCTCAAGGAAACTGAAAAACCAGGGCGGGAATCCAGGCAGGCAGCCGACAATGTGACATTGAAGGTCAAAAAAACAAAGAATATCACAGATCTTGGCGATATCCCTGACGATTATGAAGAGCAGTTCTGGGAAAAGCTCTGATCATTCAATAGCCATCCATACAAGGTCTGCCAGGTCAAGCACATTTACTCCTGTATCTGACAGATTCCTGAAACAAAGAGGACATGACGTTACCACATAATCTACTCCGGCAGGGATATTCTCTTTTAGTTCCCCTGCCATGGAACCTGAAAGTTCTGGATACCCCATCCTGACACCGCCCCCTCCACCGCAACAACTGGCTTTTTCCCTCGATGCATCCATTTCCACAAGAGTGCATATTTCTTCAATAACCTTCCTGGGTGCATCATATATCCCATACGCCCTGCCAAGGTGGCACGGGTCATGATAAGTGACTGAGATGTCAAGTCTTCCGGCAGATAGCTCATCAAGCTTTTCTTCCAGGAACTCTGATAAATGCAGCACGTCAAATCCCTGGTATTGTTCCTTGAGCATGGAATAGCAGCCGGCACAGCCGACAATGACCGTGTGCGCACCCGCAGCCTCGATCTGCCTGGAATTATGTGCAATAAGATCGGATGCGTCCAGCCCCATCCTGAATAGCGGTGAACCACAGCACTGTTCATCCTCCAGGAATCCTACCCCGAACTTACTCAGTATTCCGTAAGTAGCCGTCGCAGTGGACTGATACCTGTATGAGGCCAGGCAACCTGCAAAATAGACATATCCTGAATCTACGGGAACCTGGGTTTCGGTGAGCCATGCAGTCCTTGATGATCTGTCCCCAAGCGAATTACCAGTATTCCTGATGCGATCCTGCATTTCTACCTGATGTGGAGCTGTATGTCCAAGTTCTACAAGTTTACGCCGGGCGGCCCTGGTCACCTGGTGTGGGTCTGCGCCTGACGGGCATTCAGTAACACACTGCTGGCATGTGGTGCATGTCAAAATACTTGTGATCAAACTATTTGAAGGCTCAAGCCCAAAAGCCATTCCCAGTGCCATCTGCATCCTGCCCCTGGCTCCAGATGATTCCCAGCCCTGCACCTGCTGGGAGGGACATACCGTGCGGCAGCGGCCACACTTTACACACTTGACAATGTCCCTGAGGTATTCCCTCATTTTAGACCCACCTTCTGTGGGTTCATAATATTACACGGGTCCAGCGCCTTTTTGATAGATGCCATAACATTCATTGCGCTGCCGTGCTCTTCATCCATATACATCCCGCGTGCACTTCCTATCCCGTGCTCCCCTGACACTGTCCCGCCCAGCAGCAGGGCTGCCCTGTGGATATCATCAGCCGCCTGTTTCAGCACTTTCCACTGTTTCTCATCAAGCGTATCAATGGCCATGCCCGTGTGCAGGTTGCCGTCCCCTGCATGCCCGTAGGTCATGATAGTGAGACCGTGTTTCTTTGAAATAGTACTTATCTCTCTTAGCATTTCAGGGATAGCTGACAGGGGTACTGCCACATCCTCGCCGATATAGACCCTGGTCTTTCCCGGACTTAGTCGCGTCACTGCGGCACCTGCCAGGCGGCGTGCAGCCCATAGTTCCTCCATCTCTGACTCTAAATTGGCTATCCTGACATTAAACGCTCCCAGTTCCTTGCAGCAGTCTGCCACCTTTATTGCACCTGATTCCACGCTGCAGGGTGCACCATCCACCTCAATAAGCAGCAGGGCTTCACAGTCCGGGATGTTGAGGTTGGAATCATATGTATTTACTGCCCGGATGGTTGTACTGTCCATTAGTTCACAGGCAGAGGGCACTAACCCACGGCCCATTATGGCAGATACTGCACTGCCTGCAGCTTCCAGGTCATTGAAATGGGCCAGCACTGCCGCCCTGGCTTCCGGCAGCGGGTGTATCTTCAACCTGGCTCCTGTAATGACGCCAAGGGTACCCTCCGAACCAACCATTAATGCAGTGAGGTCGTACCCGGATGCCGATTTCATGACCTTGCCGCCGGTTTGGATGACTTCACCGACCGGCATCACAACTTCCAGGTCCAGTACGTAATCAGTGACTGTGCCGTATTTTACCGAGCGCATACCACTACCCCTGTTGGCTATCAGTCCGCCCAGGGTACACATCTCGCTGCTGCCCGGGTCTGGAGGGAAGAAGAAACCGCAGGGTTCAAGTGAGCGGTTAAGGTCTGCGTGGATGAGTCCGGGCTCCACCAGTACCTGCAGGTTCCTGATGTCAATATCAAGTATCTTGTTCATCCGGCTCATATCAAGTACGATACCGCCCAGTAAGGGTACGGCACCTCCGGCAAGGCCAGTACCTGCGCCTCTGGCAGTGATGGGTATGCGGTGCTTGTGGCCCAGTTTAACGATTTTTGATACTTCTGCTGTGGTACAGGGCATGACCACATAGTCAGGTGTGCCGGTTATGTATGAAGCGTCAGAGGAATAACAGTACAATTCTGCCGGATCATTGGAGATACGGGATGTTGGGACGATATCCTGGAGTTTCTTTAGTAGATTCATTCACTGATAAGTGATTATTATTAATTATTTATAAGTTTCTGTGAGAGTATCTTTTTTTGGGTCAATATATGTTAGTTATAAATCTCCGGTAGTGTCTCTTACACAAACATTTTATATCCATAATTATACTGAGAATGTGTGATTCTATGAAAATAGCAATACTTGGCGGAACCGGAAGTATTGGAGAGGGACTTGCTCTCAGGTGGGCCGTTAAACATGAAGTGTTTGTCGGCTCAAGGAAACTTGAAAAAGCACAAGCTTCAACTGATAGATACCGAAAAATACTGGAAGAATCGGGTAATACCTGCACTATCACAGGATGCGTTAATCCGGATGCTGTTGACCAGGCCGACGTGATTGTACTATCAGTGCCATATGAGCATGTATCGTCAACTATTGAAACGATCAAACCTTATCTGAGGGACCAGATCATAATCTCCATTGTCGTTCCGATGAAAAAGGATGGCCATTTTCTTTATACACCACCGGACTCTGGTTGTGCGGCGATGGAAATCCAGGGTTTGCTGCCCGAAGGTGTAAAACTGGTTTCTGCTTTCCACAATGTCTCTGCAAAAAAGCTTGCCGACATCAATAAGAAACTGGATATGGACGTATTCATCTGCGGCGACCATGATGCGGCAAACAATGTGGTGAGTGCTCTGGTGAAGGATATCCCGGATTTAAATCCAATGATCGCCGGCCCTCTGGAGGTTTCATGCATGGTGGAAAGTTTCACTCCTTTACTGGTCAACCTGGCTATATTCAATAAGAAGAAACACCTGGGAATAAAGTGTGTATGATCGGGGATATTTTATTCATTATCATGCCCATTTTGAGATCTAATAATTTACCAGTTAAACATGAAACAGGACAATTGCATAAACTGTATCCATTTCAAAAAGTATGGCAAAATGCAAAATTAATACGGACACAGATTTCACAGATTACACTGATTTTCACAACAACTATTAATCTGTATAATCAGTGTAATCTGTGTCTCAAAATTTCGAGCAATATGAGCAATTACCATTTAATTTGAAATGGATACTATAAACTCTGTATTGTTTTACAAAAAATCCGACATGCAGACAATTTTATCAGGTGACCCCCGATGACCATGAACCTAACCCAAAAAATAATCTCATCCCATCTCGCCAAAGGCGAGATGAAACCCGGCCTGGAAATAGCAATAACAATAGACCAGACCCTGACCCAGGATGCCACCGGCACTATGGCATACCTTCAGTTCGAAGCCCTGGATATCCCACAAGTACAAGTATCCCTGGCAGTCAGCTACGTTGACCACAATATGCTCCAGGCCGGATTCGAGAACGCAGACGACCACCGCTTCCTGCAGACCTTTGCTAACAAGTACGGTATCCATTTCTCAAAACCAGGCAACGGTATCTGCCACCAGGTAAACCTGGAGCGGTTCTCAAAACCCGGTAACACCATGATTGGCTCGGACAGCCACACCCCAACAGGCGGCGGTGCAGGTATGCTGGCCATAGGTGTGGGTGGCCTGGATGTTGCAGTGGTAATGGGCGGTGCGCCTTATTATGTGAAAATGCCAAAAGTCGTTGGAGTGAAATTGACAGGCAAACTCAACCCCTGGGTATCTGCCAAAGACGTCATCCTGGAGATGCTGTGTCGGCTCACAGTAAAGGGCGGCGTTGGCAAGGTTTTCGAATACTACGGTCCTGGCGTGAGTACCTTATCTGTACCCGAGCGGGCCACCATCACAAATATGGGTGCCGAACTGGGAGCTACAAGTTCCCTTTTTCCGTCCGATGATATAACAAAAGAATTTTTCAGGATGCAGGGCAGGCTCGACGACTACAATGAGATGTCGGCAGACCATGATGCAGAATATGACGAGTACATTGAGGTCAACCTCAGTGAACTGGAGCCCATGATGGCAAAACCCGGCTCTCCTGATGCTGTTGTAAAGGTGTCTGAGGTGGAGGGTACACCTGTACAGCAGGTTATTATCGGTTCATGTACAAATTCCAGCTATAAGGACCTGATGCTGGTCGCAGGAGCAGTAAAAGGCAAAAAGGTAGATACTGGCGTGAGTTTGCACATTACACCTGGCTCCAGGCAGGTACTGGAGACCATTATTCGTAACAGGGCACTGGCTGATATGGTCTCGGCAGGTGCACGTATCATGGAGGCCGCATGTGATGGATGTATCGGACTGGGTTCATCTCCTCCTTCGAACTCCGTGTCCATCAGGTCCTTTAACAGGAACTGGTCCGGGCGCTCTGGTACTATGGATGACAGTGTCTACCTGGCCAGTCCTGAGGTCTGCGTGGCCGCCGCTCTTACCGGAAAGATAACTGACCCGCGAAAACTGGGCGAGTACCCGGAGGTGGAATGGCCTGAGAGTTTTGTTACCGATGATTCCATGGTAATAAGGCCATCAAATGACCCGGAGTCTGTTGAAGTGATACGGGGTCCGAATATCAAACCCCTGCCTCAAAGTGAACCATTATCTAATGATATTGAAGGTGAAGTCCTGATAAAACTAAAGGATGACATCAGTACAGACGGTATCATGCCGGCAGGCCCGAAGATACTACCCCTGCGCAGTAACATCCCTGCCATTAGTGAATATGTGTTTTCACAGATAGACCCCGATTTCCCCGCGAGAGCAAAAGAGAAGCAGGGTGGTTTTATCATTGGCGGCGATAACTACGGCCAGGGTTCAAGCCGGGAACATGCTGCACTGGCGCCGATGTACCTGGGAGTTAAGGCGGTCATTACTAAATCATTTGCTAGGATACACAAGGCTAATCTTGTGAATTTCGGCATTCTGCCCCTGGAATTTGCCGACCAGGCAGGTTATGACGCAGTGCAGCAGGGTGATACTTTGAAGTTTAGCGGCGTCAGGGAACTGGTAGAAGGCGGTGCCACAAGCATACCTGTGCAGGCTGGGTCGAACAGGTTTGAGTGCATTTTGGATATATCCATCAGGCAGCGGGAGATTATCCTGGCCGGCGGGTTGCTGAATTATACGAAGATGATGCATGGTTAGAATCGGAAAATATGAGATATCTTTCTATTTGACTTGCATAAAACTGCTTGTGGAATTTGCCGAATCGATATGAAAAACAATACTAAGCAACCCAATTAATGTATAATTTATCATAACAAGTATAAAGTTGGAAATTAATCATGCCATAACAACTATAAAGTCGGAAATTAATCATGCCATAACAAATATAAAGTCAGAAATTAATTATACTACAACATGGATAAAGAATATATTACCAGGCTTATCTATGAATACAACCCCCACATCAAGGGGCTGAGCATAGAAATACCTGAATTCAAAAGAGAGCTTTATTCTGAAATATACAGATGGCTTGAGAAAAAACAGGCCATCGCTATTGTGGGACTTAGAAGAACAGGGAAAACAACCCTGATGCGACAGATAATCGAGACACTTAGCAGTAATGCCGCATTCTTTTCATTTGATGAAGAAGAGACCCAGAAAAAAGAAGTGCTGCTCTTTGTAATAGATTATTTCATAAACAATTTCAAATCCGGGTATATTTTCCTTGATGAGATACACTATGTGGATGACTGGGAAGGTGTACTTAAAAGATATTACGACCTGAAAAATATAAAATTCATAATATCCGGCTCCGAGTCCCTTGAGTTAAGCAAATCCAGGGCAACACTGACAGGCAGGATGGTAACATTCAAACTGGAGCCGCTTAATTTTCGGGAATACCTTAACCTGAAAGGGAAAAAGCTGGATGCAGGAAACATTGCATTTGACGATATGGCGGCAATTGAAGGCCTGTATACAAAGCTTATCACAGAAAAAGAGTACTTCGAACATGAATTCCTGGAATACCTCTACAAAGGTGCTTTTCCAGAACTGGTAAATGAAGACGATGAGTCTGTCATAAGAAAGTACATAAAAGAACTTGTGGTAAAAAAGATTATCTACAGGGACATACCCGCCATATTCGAAATCAGGAGAAGGGACCTGTTGTTCGAACTGTTCAAATACTCATGCAGCAATTCATCCAATCTATTTGAGATAAAGAACCTTTGCAATATATTCAATGCCAACTATGAGACCATCAGCAACTACCTGTTCTACCTGCGCTCGGCTTTTCTGGTCAATATCGTTGAAGTATATTCGAAAAGTCCTGCAAAACGTGCGCGCAGGAATAAGAAAATATATGCCGTACATCCTTCGATAGCCTTTTCCCTCCTGGGCTATAAAAAGGATATGCTGGTGGAACAGGTACTTGGCCAGTATGTGGAATCAATCTTTGCAGACGAGTTTTTCTGGAGGGACAAACAAAAGAACGAGGTAGATGTGGTATTACAGAATGAATCCCTTGTGCCTGTGGAAATAAAATACCAGAATCATATAGTCCCTGGCGACCTTAAGGGGCTGAAAAAGTTCATGAAGACGTTCGGGTCAAAGAAGGGGATAGTGGTCACAAAAAATCTGTTTGAAAGCAGGGTTTTTGAAGATAAGGAAATAATGTTCATCCCTGTGTGGTTGTATTTATTAGTGAAATGAAATTGTAACGGTTCCCCAATATCAAAAACCCTATAAATTAAAAATTTTATCAATCAAAGATGAACATTCAAGCACCTAGAGCATTCTTTATACGCTGTTTACTCTCTTCCTTTGTCCCACCGATTTCTATCTTAATATTTCGCGCGGACAGGATATCTTTAAACTCTTCCATCCCAAGCCCGGCTGTTTCAGCCGTTTTCCATAAACTGACCTTATTATTTTTATAGAGGTTTATTTGGAGTGCACTCCAAACCAAATTGATGAAGATTAGTGAAGAAGAGGCTATAAAACTTCTTGAAGAGCAAGTGATTACAGGTCACGAGGGATTTTTCTGTCTAAAATCAAGTAAAGATTTGACACTTAAAGAAGCACTTGTAACATACAGGAAAAAAGACTCGATCGAGAAAATATTTAATTCACTGAAGAACGAGATTGAAATAAAACCATTGAGAGTATGGTCGGATGCTAGCATTTATGGGGCAATTCTTGTGGGATTCATTGCTCAACTGTTCATATCGCTGATGCGATATGAGTTCGATGAACTGAAGCATAAGTCAACAAAATTCATCAAAAAAAGCTTATTGAATTTGACAGTTACCGTAGATTACATGAAAAGTGGCGCGAAAAATTTCATTTATGCGAATTTTGACTCATTGAATACACTGATTTTGAGGGGAAAACAGGGAATTACGTAGAATTTCGGTTGATAATTTTTCAACTGTCAAATGGGTTTTCTTGACAATATCTGGAAATTTTAGAGCAAATGAGTATACATTCTCTTCAAAAAAGAGTGGCAACTGTCAAACTTGGGATAATATGTCATTATTCAACGAGCGTAAATGATGTGACTGTGAGGCTGTTTAAGCATGTTTCTCCATATACTGCCTATGCACCGGACTTTACAGTGAATCTTGGAACAAGCTGGCTGACCTTTACGACTGAATTTAACACAACCAGTTTCTCAAGTACAGTGAACGAAGGACGGTTCCAGTTCTGGCTTTCGCCGTTTACGACAGCATGAGACAAATACTACATAGATAATGTAATACTGGAGAAAGTATAATTGAAGACAAAAACAGCAGTGGATTTATCTTCAGTACTTTCTTTAGACTGGAAAACCGAATAAATTAATATAAAAATGCCATTATATCATAAATTAAATTCACTACACTTCAAAAACATCGGAATATTTAATACCGATTGATTAATAACTCAATTTAATGTTTGTATTATTAAAGCAGAAAGAGGTATTAATGATGGGAATGGAAAATATAAGAAAGAAAGTATTATGGAAAAGAATTAACATTGGACTTATTTGTTTTATGCTGTTTGCTATTTATCTAAGTCCTTCTTCGGGTGAATCGATTAATATTGTTTCAAACCCTGGTTTTGAATCAGGCACGACTAATTGGGTATTCTATACCAATGGTGCAGGGACGTTCTTGAATGATGTTCCTGGCGCTGCGACCCCTCATGCCGGACATATCACAATTACCAAGCCTGGAACCAATGTTCAGGTCTACCAGAAAAATCTGGTACTTGAGCCAAACACAGAATATCAGTTGGACTTCAAGGCATTTTCGGAAAATGGACATGACCTCACAGTTTCAATAAAAAAGCATAGTTATCCCTATACTAATTATGGATCAAGGAACAAAGTTGTGAATCTAGGAACTTCCTGGGGATCACATTCGATCACATTTACCACTTCCGGGTTCTCGGGAACAGTGAATGACGCGCGTCTGATGTTCTCAATGGCTCCTTATGATGCTACAGGGGATCAGTATTACTTTGATGATGTAATATTGAAAAAGGTTTCTTCAGTAACACCACCGGTTACACCATCGTCTATTCTTTCAAACCCCGGATTTGAGTCCGGAACCACACCGTGGATCTTCTATACCAATGGTGCAGGAACGTTCTTGGATGATGTATCTGGAAGTGGAAGCCCACATGCCGGACATATTACTATTTCCCAACCAGGGACAAATGTCCAGCTCTATCAGAAATACCTGACACTTGACCCATATTCAGTATACCAGTTGGATTTCAAGGCATATTCGGGAACGGGTCATGATCTCGCAGTTTCAATAAAACAGCATGGTTATCCATATAATAATTATGGATTAACTAACAAAGTTGTGAATTTAGGAACTACCTGGGAATCACATTCGATCACATTTACCACTTCCGGGTTCTCGGGGACAGTGAATGACGCGCGTTTGATGTTCTCAATGGCTCCTTATGATGCTTCAGGTGATCAGTATTACTTTGATGATGTAATCCTTACAAAGGTTTCTTCAGTTACACTACCTCCGGCAACAACACCAACACCAACACCAACACTAACACCAACACCAACACCAACACCAACACCAACTCCGGTACCCCCATCAGGTAACCAACTCGTTGTACTTGATGTTACTCATACCCATACTACAAAAGTAACATATGTTCCTCTCTTACGAGAGGATATTTCAGGAAAAACCCAAACAAAATCCGGGCAGGGTTTTTCGAAATTTAATTTTGCTCCAGATTTCCCGACAAGTAGCCTGAAAACGCCTATTAATTACGCTGGGGGGACACTTTACCAACGGATTAAGGTAAATACTAAACCGAGCACTTACCCTGTTAGGTATCAAATATGCTTATTCCAGGATGAAATAACTCATGAACAACATGCTTGCAGCCAAAGTTCACTACTAACTTTTACAGGCACCGGTACTTACTATGCAAGTCAACCGATGACCTCGATGTACCAGTATGAAAATATTGACTGGAACCGTGAACTTCTTGTAGCAATGACGGTTGTTAAAGATAAGAATGGTGACCCGGTGGATAATGTCTACCCGCAATTCGTAGGTAATTGGCTTGGATCTCCTAACCTTGGTCTCTATTATCCGATGGATGTACGGTATACTGCTATAATGGTACCACCAGGCGGTGGAGCACCGGTGTGGCCGTAAGGCTTGATTCCTTTCTTGGAGCTGATAAATAGACAGCTCCATGTTTATTTTTTTAAAACACAAACTTATGAAATATAAATATAATTAAATTTTAAAAAACGCTACCGGTAAATATAATAAACATATTCATTTAACCTACGGAAAGTGAGATGGAATTTATTAAGAAAGGTTAAATAATCTAATTACTATATATAACACATAATGGACTGAGAAGAGATGAGACCTAATAAGATTATTTTTGTAATTATCTTTTTTATAGTAATTATCGCACTGGCTGTATATTTGAACTCATCCATTGATCATAAGATCGAATATGACGAAAATGTTTCGATCACATGGACACATTTATCCAGCGAGAATGGGGATATCCCCTCTCCTGGTCCTTCAATCGAACAGACTGCAAGTTTGATATTAGACGTTGACATGGATGGTATAAATGATTTTATCATTGGTAGTCGAAAAAAAGGCCCTTCATTATTATGGTTTAAAAAAGATCCGGTTGGATGGACAAAATATTTGATCGAAACTGAAACGCTTCCTATCGAAGCCGGAGGAGCATTCCATGACATAGACGGGGATGGTGATCTGGATGTCGTTTTTGGCGGGGACTGGCGAAGCAATAAAGTCTGGTGGTGGGAAAATCCGTATCCTCAATATGATCTGGATAAAACATGGGTGCGCCGAGAAATTAAAAATTCTGGTGATAACATGCACCATGACAAAATATTTGGTGATTTTGATGGCGATGGGGAGATAGAGCTTGTTTTTTGGAACCAGTATGCAAATAAATTGTTCATAGCTGATCTACCTTCCAATCCAAAAGATGGAAAGCTGTGGCATTATAACGAAATATGGTCAAGTGATTCGCGTACTGAAGGACTTGCTATTGGCGATATGGATGGAGACAAAAAGACCGAAATATTTGGAGGAGGCCGCTGGTTCAAGCATATTAGCGAAACTGATTATACTGCTTATTTGATTGATGATACTCAAAAAGAGTCTCGGATCGCTGTTGGTGATCTGAAAATGGGAGGTTTTCCTGAAGTTGTAATGGTACCTGGAGATGGAGTTGGTCGATTGAAATGGTATGAATGTACAGGTGACCCTACAGAGCCAAGTTGTTGGGAAGGTTATGACCTTTTAGGTTTTGATGTGGATCATGGACACAGTCTCGATGTGGTTGATATTAACGGGGATGGAATGCTGGATATTTTTGTCGGTGAAATGCGATTAGATGGCGATAATAATGACGCAAAGATGTGGATATTTTGGGGTGATGGAAATGGGAATTTTAGAGAAGAAATAATAGCAACAGGATATGATAATCATGAATCCAGGGTAGGAGATCTGGATGGAGATGGTGATATTGATATAATTGGTAAACCTTATAACTGGAACACACCAGGGCTTAATATCTGGCTTAATGATGATGCAGCGGGTCTTTCGCTTGGTCTCTGGGAGCGGCATATAATTGATATCAATAAACCCTGGAGATCTATCTTTATTGCGTCTGCAGATATGGACAATGACGGTTATGAGGATATAATAACAGGTGGCTGGTGGTATAAAAATCCTAAAATCCAGGGAACAAACTGGACAAGACACACAATTGGACAAACTCTTAACAACATGGCAACAGTTTATGACTTCGACGGGGATGGTGACATAGATGTTCTCGGCACACTTGGGAAGGGCTCAGATACAAATGCTGTCTTTGTCTGGGGACGAAACGATGGTTCGGGCAATTTTACGATTATCAATAACATAGAACCGGGAGATGGTGATTTTCTACAGGGGGTGGCTGTTGGAAATTTCCATAGTGGCGGTCCGGTAGAAATTGCGCTGTCCTGGCATGAAGAAGGAAAGGGTATACAAATGCTTACTGTCCCATCAGACCCTTCAAATGATATGTGGTCATTGCGTCGGATCTCTACAATTTCTCAAGATGAAGCGCTCAGTCGAGGAGATATAGACAGAGATGGTAACATCGACCTGTTGCTTGGAACTAAATGGTTAAAAAACGATGGTGGGTCATGGACATCATATACAATAAACACTGACAGTGGATCACCTGACAGGAACAAACTTGCCGATATCAATAGCGATGGTCGGCTTGATGCGGTTGTTGGTTTTGAAGCTATCAGTAAACCTGGGAAACTGGTGTGGTATGAACAGGGTGACAAAGTGACATCTATGTGGACAGAACATATTATTGCAAATGTGGTAGGACCGATGAGCTTGGATGTTACAGATATCGATAATGATGGTGACCTGGATGTTGTTGTGGGTGAACATAATCTAAAAAATCCTTATGATGCAAAGTTATATCTCTTTAAAAATTCTGATGGGCAGGGTATTACGTGGAATGAGCAAGTTATCTATACAGGTGATGAACACCATGACGGTGCACAGATCGTTGATATCGATAATGATGGAGATATCGACATCATTTCCATTGGTTGGAGTCATGGTTATGTGCTGCTTTACGAGAACAGAGCAATTAAATCATCAGTAAAAATATAGTTCAGAAATTGGACTATGGACTAAAATGATGCACAATTCAGCGCAATTTATTACTATACATAATTAAATTATATCATATTATATTACTAAGCGAGAAATTAAGGGATATTGCGATGTTGAATAATCTTAGGAAGTTTTTAAGACGTTCAAAAATTTTAGTTTATATAAAAAGATATATATTTGAACGATGTTATAGAACGAAATGGTTATTAGTTCGTCCGTACTTAATAAAATCTTACTTCAAGGATTATCATACACGAAAAATGCAAATCGGAACCGGTCCAAGTTTAATGGAAGGTTGGCTAAACACCGATATTCATCCAAAATCCAGTGAAGTTATTTATCTCGATGCAAGTAAACCATTTCCATTTCAAAATAGTACCTTTTCTAATATATACAGTGAGCACCTAATTGAGCACTTGACATATAAAGAGGGATTATTCATGCTTAATGAATGTTATCGAGTTTTGAAACCAGGTGGCAGTATTCGTATTGCTACACCCAGCCTTGAGACTTTAATTGATCTTTATTCACAGGATAAAAGCGATATTCAGCAGCGATATATGAAAAGGATCTTTGATAAATTTTACCCAGAAAATCGTACATATAGAGAGGCTATTGTGATCAACAATGCTTTTCGCAATTATAAGCACCAGTTTATCTATGATCGTTCTACACTGCAAGATTCCATTGAAGAAGCAGGTTTTATTGAAGTCACTTCTTGTGAATACGGAGAAAGCTATGACAATAACTTTCAGGATGTAGAGTCTCACGGTAAAAATATTAATGATCAGGATATTGATCAGTTCCATACGATGATACTGGAGGCAAAACACCCAATATAATTATCGAATGATGTAATATAAGATTCATAGTAAAATTATTCGGGTATTAGTATAAAAGCACTAATTTCTGTTACTTTAACAAACAATAAGTGAGTTCGAAAATTAAACTTAAATCCATATGGGATCTTTAAGTTCAATATCTCTTTTCCCAAGGTATTTCTGTACAAAATCTTATTTAAATATTCTAATAAATAGAATATATTACCCAACAATTTAAGTTTGATTTCGCCATATAATATAAAATCCATTTATGTCATTAGCAAAAACAACAGTAAGGAATCTAAGTGCAGTTGGTTTATTGCAGATTTTTGCTAAAATATTAAATTTAATCACTTTAGCAATCCTATCTAGATTACTTTTACCATCAGATTTTGGTATTGTCGCTATAGCTGGAATAATGATCACAGTAGTAGATCAGTTCAAAGATTTTGGAATAGCTACTGCAGTAATCCAGAAACATGAAAAACCCGAAGAAACCCTGCGGACTGGTTTTTCGATGAGATTTGTTTTAGGTATTTTGTTGTATGGTACAATTTTTATACTGGCCCCTGTATATGCGAATTTTTTTGATGAACAGGTAATTTCTTCAGTTTTGAAAGTTTCTGCTATTATTATAATACTTGAAAATTTGCGTTTCATGCCAGACACAAAATTAAGAAAGGAACTTAAATTCAAAACGATAGTTATTTCAAATTTTTTTGGTTATATTTCATATTCTATAGTTGCAATTTTCCTGGCATACGCCGGCTATTCATTTTGGAGCATTATATACGCTAGAATAATTCAAACTGTTATCTCTTCTATTTATTTCTGGATCAAGAGTCCATGGACATTTCATTTACAAATCGATAAAGAAATAGGAAAAGAACTGATTGGATATGGTAAATATATATTTGGAACCGGATTTATAGTTTTGGCAATTGATAACATGAATTTTTTTGTTCTGGGAAAGATACTTGGATCAACAATTGTAGGATATTACTTCGTGGCCTATAGTTGGGCAACTTTTTCTTCAAGAGAAATTATTGGAATAGTTAGCAGAGTTCTATTACCAACATATTCTTCTATTAAATCTGATATTCCAAGAGTTGGAAATGCATATCTAAAGACCTTAAAATATACATCAATGATATCTATACCTATAGCATTTGGAACATTTGCAATCGCACCGGAATTTGTAAATTTAGTTTTGGGAGATAAGTGGACTCCTTCTGTTTTACCTTTACAGATATTATGTATTGTAGGTCTACTTAAACCAATTAATTCAACGACGGGTAGTGTATTTTACTCTATAGGAAAGGCCCGGATAACAACCCTGATGGGGGGAGCGCAATTTTTATTGATGGTATTATTTGTTATTCCGGTTGTAGAGATATTTGGAATAATAGGGGTTGCAGCTCTATATTCTCTTATAATTATGATAATTACCCCTGTCAATTTTAGTTATATGGGAAAATATCTAAAACTCGAAAAAAGAAAGTTTGCCGAAATATTGATTGCTCCAACCATTTCAGCAGTTCTAATGGCAATATTTATTCTTATGATCAAAGATTATATGAAAAATTTCAGCTTTATTTCAGAATATCCTCTGATAAATCTAATTTTCATGATACTGTCGGGG
>Ga0255420_10009_pt1 | contig 42970 bp, 44 predicted proteins | sample ANMaggSeSYBR02I3_FD_182630 | JGI IMG/M metagenome (GOLD analysis project Ga0255420, IMG submission 182630) | Sediment cell enrichment communities from methane seep in Santa Monica Basin, California, United Staets - ANME aggregate JGI... | ecosystem: Environmental > Aquatic > Marine > Cold seeps >...
AATACCGGCAATCTTCTCCTAACAGATGGAGTAATAGGTTTCTTTCAGAAAACTGTCACCAAATTCGGCACAGGAGCAAAGATTGATTGTCCAAAAGAATATCTGTTTATGTATAGCTGAATAGTTACCTTTAAAAAAAAGATGGACAGATTTTTTGAGTTATATTTGTGTGGGAATAGGAAGATAAGTACTGCCCGATATCTAAAACATTCATTATACTATTTAATTATTTCTCATGGTCATCATAATTAATATCATTATTTTTCTATATCCATATTATGTCCATTGGATCGTAAAGTGAAAAACAATCATATAAGGTCAGCCCTCAAAGGTAAGGTTATGTTACGATTCGGGACGGCTGGCACACCTATAAGTGCCTCAAAGAGGGATACCCTGTCAGGAGTGAAACGGGTACGGGAGATAGGACTGGACTCCATGGAAGTTGAGTTTGTCAGGGGAGTGAAGATGGGAGTCGGGACCGCCGGAAAGGTGGGGCAGGCCGCCATTGAAATAGATGTGGCACTAAGCGTCCATGCACCATATTACATAAACCTCAATTCCAGGGAAACTGAGAAGGTTGATGCCAGCCGGAAACGTATCCTGGACTCGGCCCGTATAGGTAATATTTTCGGAGCCAGGAGTATAGTGTTCCATCCGGCGTTTTATCATGATGACTCTTCTGACACGGTTTATGGTATAGTGAAAACACACCTGCTTGAAATATCTGCAGAGCTTGAAGATGAGGGGATTGACGTACTACTGCGTCCTGAGACTACTGGTAAAGTCTCCCAGTTTGGTACACTGACCGAGTTGCTGGAGATGAGTGCCGAACTGGAAGGTGTAATGCCATGCCTGGATTTCTCACACATGCATGCGAGAGAGGGGGCACAGAACTCGTACGAGGAGTTCTGCCAGATACATAACGTGGTTGAGGATTACCTTGGCCGGGAAGGGCTTGATAATATGCATATCCATGTATCAGGCATTGAATACGGACCCAAAGGGGAGAAGAAACACCTGATGCTGGAGGAGTCGGATATGGACTATCAAGAGCTGGTCAGGGCCTGGAAAGAGTATGACATTAAGGGTACAGTGATCTGTGAGAGCCCCAACATGGAGGGGGATGCGCTACTTATGCAGAAAGTGTACCGGGAATTATGAACATATAGGTAGTAATTGATCCACCTGGGAAGACTAACCGGAAGCCTGTATCTTCACCAGCGTTGCCTTTATTTCAGCGATCTCTCCTTCCAGCTTTTGATGTTTCTCTTCAATATAAGATAAAAGGCTACATCTTGTGTCCTTCACATCCACCTCTATTCTTGATAGGGTATATTTTATTTCAGACGTGTCACCGTGTACTTTTTCCAGAATATTGATGCTGACATCTTGTTTTTCAAGCATTGAATCTTGTTTTTCAAGCATTGAATCTTGTTTTTCAAGCATTGAATCCTGTTTTTCAAGCATTCTATCCTGTTTTTCAAGTATTTTATCCTGTCCAAGTGCTAATTTATTGAATCCGGAGGTCATTGTACTATTTAGTGTACTAAAGCCGTTATTCGTTACACCAATTAACTCCTTTAGCAGGTCGGCAGCAGTGTCGAGACGCTCATCTGTCTCGCCGTCCTTTACAAGTTTGTAAAAACCTGAAAATTCCCCGGTAGCTTCCCGATCAGAAGATTCCACATTCTCTACATTTATAAGAGTATTCTTGATATTGATGGCGGCAGTTAGTTTTTTAAGTACCTCTCCATCTCCTTCTGCCACAATCTTTACTCTGCCGTCGGATAAGTTCTCAGCATATCCGGACAGGGCGAGGTTTTTACCAATCCCAACCACCCTGTCCCTGTATCCTGCTTGCTGCACTTTGCCTGAGACCATGAGGATTATACGTTTCATTTGAAAGAGGTTTATTTTAAAGATCAATAAAGATTGGTATGCATTTAATTCAACTTATTGTTCCTTTTCTGCATCGATCTTTGCGATAAGGTCGTTGAGATCCTTAAGCATTGCATCCAAGTCTATACCGTGCATCATGACACCTTCTGCCAGACTCTCATATGAAGATGCATGACAACCTATACAACCAAGCCCGTACTCGAAAAAAACACCCAATGTCTGGGGATAGTTTGATACGATCTCCTGGATATTCATATCACCTGTGATAGTAGTAGTAGTAGTAGTAGTAGTAGTAGTATCTGACATTGTTATTTTCACCTTTTACACCAGATATTCCTCAATGTTACATAAATTTGATTGAAAAACACCTGGTTTTTAGAAAATCTTAAGGATTCTCCTGTTATCTATCCAGATACTCAATAATAAAAGCCTTTATATTGCTTTCACAATAGGAAGTTAAGTGTATGAACAACACCCACATCAACATTGCAGTCCTGGTATCTGGCAGAGGTTCAAATCTACAGTCCGTCATTGATAATATTGAAAACGGTACTATACCCAACGCATCTGTTTCTTTGGTCATCAGTGATACAAAAGATGCCTATGCAATGGAGCGCTCGAAAAAACACGGTATCGATGCAATTTTTGTGGACCCGGCCAGTTATCCTGAAAAGGCAGGATTTGAAAGTAAGATACTACAATTACTTAAAGATTATAATATCGGACTGGTCCTGCTTGCAGGCTATATGCGTGTAGTAGGCCCTACTTTATTAGATCCATTCAAAGACAGGATTATCAATATCCATCCTGCACTGCTGCCTTCATTCCCTGGACTGCACGGCCAGGCGCAAGCATTTGACCACGGAGTAAAAGTGAGCGGATGCACTGTTCATTTCGTTGATGAAGGTGTGGATACAGGCCCGATCATCATACAAAAATGTGTCCCTGTACTTGAGGATGATACCCAGGAGACCCTTGCATCCAGGATACTTGAACAGGAACACAAGATATTCCCTGAAGCAGTAAGATTATTTGTCAGGGGAAAGCTAATTATTGAAGGACACAAGGTCAGGATCGTTGAATAAAATTAATCATAACAAACATCACGATAATCCCAGTCAGGAGAATAAAGTAACATGTCATATATTTCAGAAGTGGACCCTAAGATTGCAGAAGCTATGAAAAATGAATCCGAGCGGCAGGAATACAAGCTCAACTTGATAGCATCAGAGAATTATACAAGTCGGGCAGTTATGGAAGCCCAGGGCAGTATAATGACAAATAAATATGCTGAAGGCTATTCTGGCAAGCGGTACTACGGTGGGTGTGAGTTCGTGGACGTGGCAGAAGACCTTGCAATAGAACGGGCAGCGGACCTATTCGGTGCCGAGCATGTGAACGTCCAGCCCCATTCGGGTTCCGGTGCCAATATGGCTGTGTATTTTGCAGTGTTAAATCCCGGCGATACCATCCTGAGTATGGACCTGTCCCACGGCGGTCACCTGTCCCACGGCAGTCCTGTGAACTTTTGCGGCAAGCTGTACAATATAGTGCCCTATGGTGTGAGCCGGGAGACCATGACAATTGATTACGATGAACTGATGCTAATGGCAAAGGAACACAAACCGAAGATGATAGTAGCAGGTGCCAGCGCTTACCCAAGAGAACTGGACTTTACCGCTTTCAGGGATATAGCCGAAGAGGTGGGTGCCTACCTGCTGGCAGACATTGCACATATTGCAGGCCTGATAGTGGCAGGCCAACACCAGAGCCCCATCCCACATGCTGATTTCGTGACCACGACCACACATAAGACCCTGCGCGGTCCCAGGGGCGGCATGATAATGTGTAAAGAAGAATATGGAAAAGACATTAACAGGAGCGTATTTCCCGGAATCCAGGGCGGCCCGCTCATGCACATAATTGCAGCCAAGGCTGTGGCATTCAAAGAGGCCCAGACCCGGGAGTTCAGGGACTATCAGGCGCAGATAGTGGTCAATGCAAGAAAAATGGCAGCAGACCTGATGAATATGGGACACGATATTGTCTCGGACGGTACAGATACCCATTTGATGCTGGTTGACCTGACCAAACCCGGTATTACAGGCAAGGAAGCAGAAGCAGCACTTAGCAGGGCCGGTATCATAGCGAATAAGAATACCATACCCTTTGAGACCCGCAGTCCATTTGTAACCAGTGGTATCAGGCTGGGAACGCCTGCAATCACCACCAGGGGAATGAAGGAACCCCATATCCAGATCATTTCAGAGAACATCGATAATGTGTTTAAGCATATAGATGATAAGAACACACTTACTACAGTAAAGCAGAATATGAAGAAATTGTGCAGGCAATTCCCCATCTATACATGAGGTATCTGGTGGTATGTAGTGGTATGTGGTAAGAATGGAATCCGGTAATAAGCTAATAGACGGGCGTGCCCTGGCAAAGAAAATAGAGCAGGAGGTTACTTTAGGGGTAGCAGAACTAAAAAGCTCAAAAGGCATCACTCCGGGCCTGGCCACCATACTGGTGGGCGACGACGAGGGCTCCAAAATGTATGTGAGGTTAAAGCATAAGGCCTGCGAACGCTCAGGCATTCATGCAGAGGACCATACCCTGCCCGACGATGCCGGCCAGGAAGAATTGATAGCATTGATACACTCCCTGAATAATAGGGACGATATCCACGCCATACTGGTCCAGCTCCCACTGCCACCCCACCTGGATGCACAGGCGGCCATGGAGGCCATTGCACCTGAGAAGGATGCAGATGGCTTTAATCCGGTGAACATGGGGCAGTTACTTATCGGGAACGAAGGCCTGGTCCCCTGCACTCCAAAAGGTATCATCCGTGCAATGGAAGAGTACGGGGTTGAAGTGGAAGGCAAGAATGCAGTCATTGTCGGGCACAGTAATGTTGTGGGAAAACCTATGGCAGCCATGCTAATAAATCGCAATGCTACGGTATCGGTCTGCCACGTCTATACTGATGACCTGAAAAAGTACACTATGCAGGCAGATATCCTGGTCTCTGCCACCGGGGTAGCCCATCTTATCAAAGCTGATATGGTGAAAGAGGGGGTAGTAGTGTTTGATGCGGGTATAAGCCAGAAGGACGGCAAGGTAATGGGAGACGTGGATTTCGAGGCTGTGCTGCCAGAGGTATCACTTATTACTCCAGTCCCTGGTGGTGTAGGTCCCATGACAATTTCTATCCTGCTACAGCATACACTGGAATCTGCGAACAGGATATCAGGATGACTGGATAGGATAATTAGATAATAATCAAGGTAGTTGTATGGTAGTTGACACCACTATTGCAGGTATTACAGTGGGAGATGCACATCCGGTGCGCATTATGGGTGTAATAAACCTGAGCGGTGAATCATTTTACAAAGGGTCAGTGACCAAAACAGGAAATGTAGTTCCGGCAGCAGAACAGATGGTAGCAGAAGGTGCTGATTTCATTGATGTGGGTGCGCGTTCCACCTGGCCCCTGGCTGATAAGATCACAAAAGAAGAAGAACGCAGACGACTCATCCCGGCACTGGAACAGCTTATTGGTACCGTGGATGTGCCCATTTCAGTGGATACCCAGTATGCTGGCCTGGCCCGCGAAGCACTTGAGATGGGAGCGCATATTATTAATGATGTGAGCGGCCTTAGTTCAGACCCAGGTATGGCAGAGGTTGTCCATGAATACGGCTGTCCTGTTGTGGTCATGGCATCAGATAGAGTACCAGGTGACGTGATAGGTATGGATGCTGTGATGGACTCACTGGATAAGATAATCAAAAAAGCTGAAGATACCGGTATAGCAACTGAGAAGATTATCATTGACCCGGCTATCGGGAAATGGGTGCCGGAAAAAGTACCGATATATGATTTCGAGACAATTGACCAGCTGGAACGCCTGAAGGTATTTGGCAAACCTGTGCTGGCAGCCATTTCAAGAAAGTCATTCATAGGCGAGGTGGTGAATAAGCCGAGCGCTGACAGACTAATGGGTTCTATTGCAGCCACGGCTATTGCTGTTTATAAGGGTGCACATATTATCAGGACCCATGATGTGGCAGATACTGACGATGCCATCCGGGTGGCAGAGGCTATAAAGGGACGCAATATCACAGCCGGAAAATCGGATTACTCAATTGAAGTACTGGATATTACCAGTGCAAAGGATGCACCCGGATATTTTGACAGGATAGGTACCACAGGTATGGGCGGAAGGGGGACGAAAGATAAGACCGTGTACAGAGTGCTTAAAATTAACAATGTCACAACTACGCAATCCCTGGTAATAAAGCAGGAAGCCCTTTCCCGCGGGTGCGATGCCGCCCTAAGGGATGCCATGTCCCATGAAACAGATAGTGTGGAGCTTATCCTGATGGGGACTGAACTGCAGTTGAAACGCTTGGCTGCAAAATTGGAATGCCAGGCAAGGGACCTGCCTGTGATAGCCGGACTGGTCCGGAGTGCCATGCAGCGGTTCAAGGACACCACTTACCGGTATGGGTAAATGATATGTTAATCACACGACCAAAACCTATTGAAGAAATACTCAGCATGTTGGACATGTTCCCTGAGACAAGTATCTGCGTGGTTGGCTGCGGTATATGTGCCCGCAAGATACAGACCGGGGGCGAAGCTCAGGTCAGCATGATGACGGCCCGATTGCAGCAGAGAGGACTGGATGTGCTGGACGGCAAAATTGTAAAACATGCTTGCAGCACCGAGTCCTGGGACAGCATGGTTGAGGAAAATCCGGCATTGGATGATGCAGGCATACTGCTGGTAATGAGCTGCGGCGCAGGTGTATCACTGCTGGGGCGTATCTCTGGCAAACCCGTACTGCCCGGCCTGGATACTACATCCCTTGGAAGTGCACTAAAGGATGAGGTTTTTGAGAATTTTTGCGTTATGTGCGGGGATTGTAATGTGGGGCTCTATGCCGGATTGTGTCCGAAATCAGGCTGTCCAAAATCCCAGGTGAATGGACCCTGCGGCGGCTCTATTGATAGAGACTGCGAGGTGGAGGGGCGTGAATGCATCTGGGTAAAGATATACGATAAACTGGAAAGTAGGGGTATGCTGGAGTTACTGGATGACATAAGACCGCCCGTGAACCACGACAGGAGGCTGTAAGATGGGATTTGCTGATGTACTGGGATCAGGGAAATTCGTAGTTACTGCCGAGGTAAGTCCACCCAAAGGCACTGATATTTCAGGTGCCTTGGCCGGGGCCGGATTACTGCAGGGACTGTTGGATGCCGTGAATGTCACAGATAACCAGCGATCAATGATGCGCATGTCACCAATAGTGCTCTGCCACAAACTTGGGGAGATGGGTTTTGAGACTATCATGCACATGACGTGCAGGGACCGTAACAGGCTGGCACTCCAGTCTGACCTGCTGGCGGCTCATGCACTTGGGATACACAATATACTGGCCATGTCAGGTGATTACCCGACCATGGGTGACCAGCCTTCAACAAAACCGGTGTTTGACCTGGATTCTGTGCAGTTGTTACAGCTTATTGAAAAAATGAACAATGGGTCAGATTTCCAGGACAAGCCCCTTGACAGTCCCACTTCCCTATGCGCCGGTGCAGTGGCAAATCCTTATGTCAGGCCGCTTGGACCGCAATTACTCAAGCTCAACAAGAAGGTATCTGCCAAAGCCAGGTTCATCCAGACCCAGGCAGTATTCGATGCGGCGGTGTTCAATGAGTTCGCAGATGCTGCAAGACATATAGGAATACCAGTCATTGCCGGTATCATACCTTTACGGTCTGCACAAAACGCCAGGTTCATGAACGAGAAAATACCGGGTGTAAAGATACCGGATGAAGTAATCAGCCAAATGGAAGCAGCGGCAGATCCCGCATTAGAAGGAATGAGAATTGCGGCAAAGACCATAGCTGGTATCAGGACCAACTGCCAGGGCATACATATCATGCCGATCGGCGGACATGGGAATACCAGGCGGCTGCTTGAACTGTGCGGCCTGGTGGATTGAACTTTTTATTTTTAAAAATAATGAAATATTGCACCGCAAAGGACGCGAAGGACGCAAAGTCAATGCAGCAACAGCTTTGCGCTCTTGCTAGCCGGCTGCCTTAAAAGCTGACACATGCTTGTCCCCGCTGGCTCTTGGTAGTTTAGGCATATTCAGCAGTCGTTGCAGTGTCTAATGAAATATTGATCCAGTCGTGGAACATTGAAGGACTTTTTTTAAGGAACTTATCCTTTTCACACTTAAGCCTCGATGTAAGGCAACCTACTATGGCTTCATTAATATTATCCATAGCTTCATCCAGTGTATCTCCTTCTGACAAGCATCCCGGAAGGTCGGTACATTCAACCACATATTTACCATCTTCATCAGTTTCACAAATAATATTAAATTTTATTTGAAGTTCTCCAATTGGTAAGTCATGTAACAATATCTAATAAATATTTAATATGGTTATTATGCTTATCGAGTCATGACCTCCTGCTGGAAGCAGGAGGCATCAGGGCTGATGTTCACATAATCATTTTATTCCACAATATATTATTACATGACTTGCGGGCAAATCAAATCCTTTGCCAAGTTAAACTTAACCACCCCACAATCCAACTACCCAGCATTGAATATACTTAACGTGTATATTCCTACATATAAATACTTGTGGATCATTGAATTGAAAAGAACATAAAGATGACCTTGAGAGATTTAAGAAATCTTTGAAGGGGGAATACGAATTGGGGCAGGCTGTCCCAAAACCAATTCACATTATACAATTCGACTATATTTTATCATAACTGGGCAATTATTGAGTATGATTAAATATTATTATCCTTAACAGGATAGATTTCATTTGATTTGTACACATGCTTTTAGTTTTGGGACAGCCTGTTAGAGATTTTTTATTATTTTCTGGTTACACTTAATAATCAGTTCTGTTAACCGCGGATGAACGGAGATAAACGCGGATACTGCATGCGAAACTGCGTTCATTTGCGTTCATCTGCGGTTCGATATAGTTTAAAAGACCAGAAAAAATTTAAAAAACTCCGGAGTTATTGAGAAAACTTAATAAAGGTCTTGGTGCATTGTATATGTTGAATGTCCATGATATAGATAGGCGAGATGTGCGGTTTTAGGTGTAAATGAGTAGAATGGTAAAGTTTAAGTTGGCAGAGATTTTTGAAATACCCGGAACTCATGCATTATTATTTATTTATCTCTGGGCGCAGTATTCAGGAAGGCAAAGTCAATAAGAGAGATTATAAATACATTTCTAGCAAATGTTAGAACGGAAATTTAATGGTGGTTTTATCAATGGCAAGCTTTCTGCAAAATATATCATCGTCTTTAAGTCAGCACGAATTAATTTCATCCTATGCTGAGCTAATTTCATCGTTGATTTGGCCCATAATCTTCTTATTTATATTCTTCTACTTACTTTCTAATAATGATGTTCTGCGTCGGCTAAGGAACTTTTTGAAGATTTTCAAATCAATCAATGTGTTTGGATCGGAATTTGTGTTAAATGAAGAGTTAAGTAATGAAGTCGGAAAGGATGCAGAGGAAGCTTTTGAATTTTACAGAAAACAAGTTAATAGGGAGTACGATCGTCTTGTAGAAGTGTACGAAATTAGGCTGAAACTCGAAAGTGTGCTTAAGTCGAAAGAGGTGATTTCTGCTCTTGGAAACGATATTGAAGATATTAAAAATATTCCGGGATTTCGTTGTACGATCCATGTACCAGATATTCTTTTTAGAGAAACTATTTATCAACTCTTAGATTATTATCCGAGTGGAGGAGGGGTAAGTCGTACATGGTCAGCTCGTTTCGGTATCGTCGGCAGAGCTTGGCGCTTAAGAAAATCACAGACTCAAGGAGATGTTCCTACCGAAAATAACGAGCTTATCGTTGAATGGGGCATGACACAAGAGGAAGCTGACAAATCAGGTCAAGGTAGAAAGTCCTTCGTCTGCGTCGTCATCAAAGATGAAGAAGGGATTAATGGAGAAGGCACAGCCGTTGGAATTTTTTATTTAGATTCTACAAATGAATCTGTATTTGGCGAAGATGAGTTACATGAAGCGATTAACAAAGCATGTAAACATTTTAGGTTAACGAGTAGTCTTGAAAAAATTAAAATGGAACTCCTAAGTAAGAGTCCCCTTATTAAAATCCATGGAAGATGATTGTTTGGGTACATATGAGGATATTGCACAGGAGTACTACGATCCGATTCGTCACCCTACCTGTGCAAACTTTTATGAAGCAAGTGTTTATCTCATTAGTAAGTGGCTAAAACAGCTTCATGTTAACAATGGCTGGTTATGTGAAGTAGGACCTGGAAAGTCACTGCTCGCAGAAAAATTATACAGGCAAAATATGGCTCTTGATCAACTAATTTTAGTAGACTCATCGCCATCTATGTTAGCGTATTCCAATCAATGGACAAGTAGAGGAGCAAAACTTATTCGTTGTGATGCACTTAAGTTGCCTTTCGTTTCAGGGAGCTTAGAACTATTAGTATCATCTCTAGGTGATCCATATAATGAATACAATGAATGTAGTTTTTGGGACGAGGTTTATCGAGTATTAAGGCCTGGTGGAATCTCGCTTTTTACCACACCCTCTTTTGATTGGGCTTCAGAATATCGTGATGAAGGTTACATGATGCAAGCTGAATTTAAACTCGTGGATGGTCGAAAAGTTTTGGTTCCATCTTTGATATATCATAACGATAAACAACTTAAAATTTTTAGGGACAGCGGACTTCTGGTCAAAGAGGTTACTCTGGTATCGAGGTCAACTTTAATGTCTGAACATATTTCCCCCAAGCTTTTAATAGGTGAGAATGATAAGTGTATCGTCACTGGTTATGTTTTAATCAAGGCAAATGAAAATTAATCTGATAATCGACATTAGATAACCAAATCATCATCACTCTTATAATCCATTGTGATTCAAGTATAAAAATTAGGCTCTTCCTGGATTCCAAGTTGGTGATTTTGAATTGAACAAGTAGCTAAAAGCACAAAATCGCTGGATTGTTTTAATCATCAGTCAGTTATTATGCAATTATATATATATATAATTGGTTCTTCGCTGTTTAGTATGAGGAATATAATATATGCGATACAAAAGAAACAATTCATTAGAGGAGCATATTAAACATAAAAGTTTCCGTAGATTGCGAAATTTTCAAGACATCATCATTAAGAAATATCTTTGAAAGAATATCCTAATCCAATCTTCCCACATGAAATCGCAAAGGGCCTTATTTGTATTCATTTCGTGAGTAAGTAACTCCCAAAAAAAACAATTCCCACCCTAAATCTTATCCTTTACCCCATCAACAACCTTCTCGAACAGCCCCTTCTCATTCTCCTTTGCAGGCTTCTCCCCGCTAAGCCTGGCAAACTCCCGCAGAACCTCCTTCTGCTTATGGGATAACTTATTAGGCACTTTCACATTCATCCTCACATGCAGATCTCCCTGCCCGTGACCGTGGATATAAGGCATACCTTTATTCCTCACCCTGAATGTTGCCCCGGTCTGTGTCCCGGCAGGAACCTTTAACTTCACCTTCCCATCCACAGTAGACACTATAATCTCATCACCCAAAGTAGCCTGGGTAAAACTGATATCATTTTCCACCAGTATATCGTTTCCCATGCGCTTAAAAGTCTTATGCGGCTTCACATAAATATCAACAAAAAGATCACCCGGCGGCCCGCCCGAAGTTCCATGCTCACCTTCACCAGCCACCCTCATCCTCGAATTACTTTCAATACCGGCAGGCACTTTAATCTTTATCTTCCGCTTCTTCTGTACCCTGCCGCCGCCGTGACATTCAGTACATGGAACATCGACCACCTTACCCCTGCCCCTGCATATGGGACAGGTACTTGTGGTCATGAACTGCCCGAAAGGCGTATTCTGTGCTTGGGTGGTCTGGCCGCTTCCGCCACATGTAGTGCAAGTCTTGGGTTTTGTGCCTGGTTTTGCACCGCTCCCCTTGCATACGGTACAGTTCTCTGTCCTGGGTATACTTATCTTCTGTTCCAGTCCGTGGTACGCATCCTCAAAGGATATGGTCATACTATATCTAAGGTCAGACCCCCTCTGGGGACCACCGCGCCTGCGACCCCTGCCTCCAAAGATAATATCAAATATACTATCCCCTGAACCACCGCCGCCACCGGAACCCCTGAACAAGTCCTCAAAGTTCGCACTCCTGAAGATATCCTCCTGGCTCCAGCGCCCATCAACTCCTGCATGCCCGAACTGGTCGTATCTGGTACGTTTCTCCTGGTCGCTAAGCACTGCATAAGCTTCGCTGATCTCCTTGAACTTATCTTCAGCACCAGCTTCTTTATTGCGGTCAGGATGGTACTTTAATGCCAGTTTCCTATAGGCTTTTTTCAGTTCATCTTCCTTGACGTCCTTATTAACGCCCAGTATCTCATAGTAATCGCGCTTATCAGCCATTATTTTGTGTAATTAATAAAAAAAAGTTAAGGAAATGGATCATTTATCCTTTTCCTCGTCCACTACTTCATATTCGGCATCCACTACATTTTCGTCAGTAGTTTCACCAGATCCGGCTTCGGATCCCGCATCACCAGTCTCACCTTCTGCCCCCGCACCACCTGCCGCCTGTTGTTCCTGTGCAGCCTGTTCATATATCATGGTGCTAATGGCCTGCATTTCCTTGGTCAGTTCGTCAACGGCTGACTGTATCTGGTCCTTATCATCCGTACCGATGGACCCCCTGGTCTTCTCGATCTTCTCGGTAATGGTCTTGCGCTGGTCTTCAGTGACCTTATCACCAAGATCGGACAGGGCTTTTTCCGTAGTATAGACCAGTGTATCGGCCTGGTTCTTAAGCTCGATCAGTTCCTTTGCTTTTCTGTCATCCTCTTCATACTGTTCGGCATCCTTGACCTTTGACTTGATCTCGTCCTCTGAAAGCTTATGCGGAGCTGTTATTGTGATCTTCTGTTCCTTGCCTGTGCCCTTGTCCTGTGCAGTCACATGGATGATGCCGTTGGCATCGATATCAAAGGTCACTTCGATCTGGGGAATACCTCTTGTTGCAGGTGGAATTCCTACCAGAGTAAACCGTCCCAGTGTGGTGTTATCGTGGGCCATGGCACGTTCGCCCTGGATCACGTGTATATCCACAGAGGTCTGGTTGTCCGCGGCAGTGCTAAATATCTGGCTCTTTTTGGTTGGTATTGTAGTATTGCGCTCAATTAGCTTCGTGGACACCTCACCCAGGGTCTCAATACCAAGAGACAAAGGCGTAACATCCAGCAACAGCACATCCTTGACATCACCTTCCAGCACACCGGCCTGGATAGCAGCACCCATAGCCACGCATTCCATCGGGTCCACTCCCCGCTCGGCTTCCTTACCTACAATATCGCTTACAAACTTTTGTACCACAGGCATCCTTGTAGGGCCGCCTACTAAAATAATAGTAGTAATATCAGATGTGCTTAATCCGGCATCATTAATTGCCTGTTCCATGGGCTGGCGGGTCTTTACAATAATCGGCATGACCAGTTCTTCCAGTTTGGATCTGGTAAGTGTCATCTCCAGGTGTTTGGGACCTGCCTGGTTGGCAGTAATAAAGGGCAGGTTGATCGAAGTCTGGATTGTAGTGGAAAGCTCGATCTTTGCCTTTTCAGCGGCTTCCCGCAGACGTTGGTTTGCAGTCTTGTCAGACCTGAGATCAATTCCCTCCTTATTCAGGAAATCTTCGGCAATATAGTCAATCAGCAAATTGTCCATATCAGTACCACCAAGCTGAGTATCTCCCGATGTGGACTTGACCTCGAATACACCGTCCCCAACTTCCATGAGGCTAACATCCAGTGTACCGCCTCCGAAATCATATACCAGTATCTTCTGGTCGGATTTTTTATCCAGGCCATATGCCAGTGATGCAGCGGTAGGCTCGTTGATTATCCGTACCACTTCAAGTCCTGCGATCTCTCCCGCATCCTTGGTCGCCTGCCTCTGGTTATCGTTAAAATATGCAGGGACAGTAATGACAGCTTTTTCTACCGTATCACCCAGGAAAGCCTCAGCATCCTGTTTTATTTTCTGTAAGATAAAAGCCGATATATCCTGTGGACTGAACTCCTTATCCTTGATCTTAACCTTTTCTCCGGTCCCCATCTTTCGCTTGATTGCCATTACAGTACCTTCGGTATTGGTAACAGCCTGTCTTCGTGCAGGTTCACCTACCAATCTTTGCCCATCCTCAGTAAAAGCCACAACAGACGGGAATGCCTTTCCACCTATACTTGCTCCCTCGGCACTGGGAATAATTGTCGGCCTGCCTCCTATAAGTGCAGCAGCCGCAGAATTGCTTGTTCCCAGATCAATTCCAATTATCTTTGCCATTCAATTCACCTCATCTTACAATAATAATTCATAAACTTGTATTATTCGCGATTCTCATTGTTATTTTTAGTTACCGATACCTTTACCCTGGAATACCGTAACACTTTATCATTCATCATATATCCCTGCTGGAATTCCTCAATCACTGTATTGTAAGGGTATTCATCAGTTGGTGTCATCATCATTGCTTCATGGTAATGGGGGTCGAACATTTTACCCACAGCTTCTATGGGTTTAAGCCCCCTGGATCCAAGAATATCTTTCAACTGGGTGCTGACCATTTCCATTCCTTTGACAATGGAATTAATGTCATCGGATTCTTTTGCACTTGCCACACCCCGCTCAAGGTTCTCCATTATGTCAATCAACTCTGAAACCAGTTCTGCGCTGGCATATTCAATAAGTTCTGCTTTTTCCCTGTCCACTCTCTTTTTGTAATTATCGAACTCTGCCTGAAGCCTCTGCAAATGATCCAGGTACTCTGACGCTAATTGGCCTGATTCCTCCAGTGCACTAATAGGTTCTTCTACTGTTTTTTCTTCAGTTTCAACCATTTGCTCTTCAGAATCTTCAACTGTGTCATTCGATGATAGGCCTACCTCGACGTCCTTATTCTTCCCCATATCAAACCTCTATGTAATACAGTGTTGATCCTTCCGTACTATTGCCCGTCTAATCTAATAATCATCACCAATATCAGGAGCTTCAATACCATCATAGCTATCCATCCTGTGTTCGGGTTTCACATCCATCAGGCCGGTATATTTGGACGCAAACACATCATCTACCCTCAGGATCATTGCAACAGCATCGGTCGCTGATTTAATAGACTGGATCTTGACCTTTAACGGCTCGATCACACTGGTATCTTTCATGTCCATGACTTCACCGGTCAGCACGTTCAGGCCCACGGTATTGTTACCATTCTTATGTTCGGCCCTCAATTTTACCAGGATATCTACAGGGTCAAGGCCGGAATTTTCTGTAAGGCTCCTTGGCAGACCTTCCATTGCATCGGCAAATGCAACGACGGCCAGCTGCTCACGTCCGCTTAATGAGGAGGCATATTCCTTGAGCTGCAGTGCAACCTCAATTTCAGGTGCACCGCCACCGAACATGATCTTGTCTTCCTTCAGGACTACCTTCACTACATTTAGTGCATCGTCTAATGCCCTGTCAACTTCATCTGTGATAAAATCAGCACCACTATGGACTAATATAGTCACTGCTTTGGGATTATCGCATCCCTCGAAATAGATCATCTTGTAATTGCCAATTCCTCTCTCTTCAACCAGTTCGGCATTACCCAGGTCTTCCGGGGATACGTCCATGGCATTGGACCTGATCACAGCACTGGTGGCACGAACGATCTTTTTCAGATCGTCCTCCTTGACCCGCCTGATGGCAAGGATGTTATTCTTGGCAAGGTAATGCAGGGATATATCGTCTATCCCTTTTTCAGTGACCACTACATTAGCCCCGCTGGCTATCAGGCTGTCCACCTGTTCTTTTACGGTCTGGTATTCATCACTGTATGCTTCATCCAGTTCATCAGGGGTTGATATCTTGATCTTGGCACTCATAGTAGTTTTTTGTACCTCTACACCCACATCAAGAATCGCAATTTTTGCATTTTCAAGACGTTTTGGCATATTCTTATGTGCCCTGGCTTTATCAATCACCATACCCTTGAGAAGATGTGTATCCTTTATAGAACCCCCTCTCTGGTGGATGATCTGGATATTGTGCCGGATATCTACTTCTTCATTATCTGTAATGGATTGGATAGCATTTATCGTCAAATCTGCCAGGTCGTCCAGTGCCATTTCGCTGCCCTTGCCTGAAAGTGCAGTAAGTGCAACTTTTCTGAGTGTTTCGGTATCTTCAGTTGTAATCCCGACCGCATTGAATTTTAGGATTTCCTGTGCCTTTTCAGCTGCAAGCCTGAAACCTTTGATGATTACTGTCGGATGGACATCCAGTTCTATCAGTTTTTCAGCCTGGCCCAGCAGTTCTCCAGCAAGGACCACGGCACTGGTAGTACCATCACCTACTTCCTTTTCCTGTGTCTTTGATATCTCCACCATCATCATGGCTGCAGGGTGCTGTATGTCAATATTCTGCAGTATAGCTGCGCCATCGTTGGTAACTGTTATGTCACCCACAGTATTGACCAGCATCTTATCCATGCCTTTGGGTCCCAATGTGGTTTTCACAGCATTTGCAATTGTCCTTGCTGCCATGATATTCGCTGACTGTGCGTCCCGGCCTGTCGTCCTGCTTTTTTCCGGGTCAATAATAATTATAGGCTGACCGCCTAATCCTGCCATTGATCTTTTTCCTCCGGTAATTATTATCCTTGTAATATTAATACTATAATTAGAGCACGTGTAACTGTTTGTACTTCTATATAATAATTATGGCTTCAACCAGTATCTCTGATTATATATAATTCCGAATGAAAACAAATTCCTTTACTCTTTTAGCAACTCCAATCATTCAAATTCACACTACAAATTTTTTAAAAAAATCTAAATATTATGGCATAAAATCTTAAATTATAGATGTTGGTGTATATTCGTAATGATTTTGTAACTATTCACCCCTCCTTAAGACTGGATACCGTTGGCGAAAATCAGATTATTTGTGTCTATGATGATACATTTTTTAATTTTTAATACTGAGTCTAAGTCCGTCGATTTCAAAGGTGTTTCAAAATTGTGTACAATTATTTATTTGTGGACTATTCAGTCTAATGATGACGTTTATGTATGGCTGAATAGTTACATGATTTTTAGAAAAACAGTAGAATAGTAATGTTATTATCATAGCAATAAGTTCCAAATTAACAACGATTTTATCTAAATATAGTATCTAAAATTAAAAAAAATTTTATTAATGTTATATAAATTCATATAATGTGAGTATATATTTATAGATATAATTAATTAAATTGTTTTTTATTGGCCATTACCAGAAAATAATAAAAAGTCTCAAATCTATATTAGTCCCAAATAATTTCCACTTTTTACATACGAACATGCCTGTCAGGATACACTTCCCCGGAACCACATACAGCCAAAACAAGGCCGTCATTAAGGCATCCTTCCCAAAGACATCCAAATGGGACATGAAAAGCCGTAAAGGCTGGTTCGGCAAGGACCTGGATGTAATAGCCCACCTGGGGTCCGGTGAGCCCGGAACACTGTATCTTGAAGGCAAACAGGATTATATTGATTCAGTGGTCAAAGCCTGTAAAGAGATAGTAGGATCCTGTCAGGTCGAAGTTGTAGATAAAATTCCTGATTTCCAGCCCTTCGAACCTGAAAGGAAGATTCAAGCGAAAAATGCAGGAATTGACCTGTCCCCTGAAGCCATGATGAAGTCACGCATACTAAATGAGCAGGCCATAATGGAAGCCTGCGGCATGGCAGGGAATTTCATCAGGAAATGGATCGCTATTATTGAAAAGGAATATCTGGACGATGACGATACAAAAGATTAGGCTGTGATGTTGCTGCCTGCTTATCCACTTTAATATATCTCCGAGACAACCATATCAGCCAGGATGTGCAGTTCTATAGATACCCAAATGCCCAGCACGACCGTTGCGATGAATTCAACTGGTACCCGGTATACATTAAATCCAGCCAATACCAGGACTGGCATAAGTATAAGAGTAAAATTGGCAAGTATCGTCAAAGGTCCGAAAATAAAATGGTGCGACAGTCCCCTGTGCTTGAACATAACCTTGTAAGGCCACCACAGGAACCTGAATATCCCCCATCTTCCGTAAGGGGAACTGTCTATATCCAGGTCAGGGCTCAGGAAAAAAGTGCCAAATAAGTATGAGATTGAAAAAACCGATATGGTTTGAATATTCAAATATTCCATGGGCAGTACAATATCAGCCCTTGTAGATAAGGAATAAAGTCCTGAAATAATAATTACCAATACAGTGATGTTGATGATATTATGGTTTTTTCCGTCCGGCATCGTTTTTTATCCATCCATTAAATACTTTATTTAATTTACCTGTTTACAAAAGTATCGATAAAAAGTGCAAGACCAAATCCTCCGAAAAGGTTAAAAGGGATGCCCTTATCTAAAAGAACATTCACCTGAGTATTCATTATTGCTTAATGGTGAAGAGATTTACAGATTTCCAGGATTATATTGAACTGATCAGGTTAGAGATTAGGGGTTTTAAGGATTTATCACTGATAAATGCAAGAATGTTTATTCCTCTATTTATTTAAGAAAACAATCAATTTATCAATATTCTTTAAATCTTGTCTCTTCATAATATGAGTAATATGGATTGGCCGGATGATTGGGCATACCAATCCGCCAGCCAGAAAAGCGGTAGCTGGCTCAGATGTCAAAATGTTGTATCGTCCATTATGAGATACAAAAAAAACCAGCGTTATTAGCTGGAAAAGGAGGATTAACAGGTAATGCTACAAGAACTTCAAACCAGAAAGGCAGATTTGAGTGTAAAATCTGAAGAATATAAGGAAATGCGTAACAAGCTCAACACTGAAGCAAGTACGTTAGCAGGCAAACGAAATGAACTTAACAAGCGCACAAAGGAACTCATTGATGAAGCCCAGGAACTCAAGAACCTGAGGGATACCAATAACACATTGGTCAGTGAGAATAAGGCCAAGCGCGATGAAGTGAATGAAAAGGCCAGTACGGTCTATGCACAGGTAGATAAACTGAGGAAGGACCTGCACTTGAGTGACGGACCGTCTCTAAAAGATCTTAAGAAGGAGATAGATCATCTTGAATTTGAGCAGATGACCAGAGTGATGGACTCAAATAAAGAACGTGAACTGGTGGAGAAAATCGGTCATCTCATTGAAGAGTTCAAAAGGAAAAAGGACCAGCTTGAAAGTAACCAGGAACTCAAAACATTACTTGAAGAAGCCCAGAAATCAAAAGACGAGGCTTCAGTACATCATGAAAAAGTAAAGGAGTATGCTGAGGCTGCCCAGGAATATCATGAAAAGATGATCAAGACCTTCAAGGAAGCCGATAAGATCAGGGCGGAATCGGATAAAGTACACAAGGATTTTGTCAAGATTCAGGAGTCTGCCGATGAACAGCACAGGCTTTTCATCAAGACCCAGAAAGAGATACGTGACTTTGATAAATTGATAATCGGTCTTAAACGAAAAGGCAAGAAGGGCAGGGAATCTGTTTTCAAAGCCCAGGCCAAGAAGGAAGCGGAAGAAATATATTCCCAGTTTAAACTTGGCGAAAAGATCAGTACAGAAGACCTGTTTGTTCTACAGAGGTCGGGATTACTCTAATCCCACCTTTTTTTGTATTATCCAGTCGTACCGACAGTACGGTCTATTTCGTTATTCACAAGTATGATGCAGTGGTCGGCATGCAAACTTATCGGGCCAATATTGATGGTCTTTACATCTAAATCCCGGATCACAGTTTCTTCTTCAGGCGTCATGCCTGTGTGGTCACCCAGCACGAAAACAGTATTAACTGGCACGTTTTCTTTGAACACGTTCCGAATGTCGCCACCATTTTCTTGCAGATAGAACAGCTTTTTATCTTCAGTAAGAACTTCTTCCAGCAGGTCTGCAAGGCCCCCCAGCCGTATCCATACTCCGCGTGTGGATTCCCTCCATTTGGGAATGGCACTTCTTTCCAGTGCTTTTTTGATAAGGGAACCGCTGCTGCGTTCATCAGGGTTCAGGTATCTCACATTCTCCCCTTCGAACTTCACGATTTTTGGTATATCCGGTTCACCCAGCAGTACCAGATATATTATCACATCCCGCCGCAGGTCATGACTTAAGAACAATGCACAATTCACGCAGCGGCATAATATATCAATCCTGCCGCCGCTGCCAGGCAGGTCGTTCAGGTTAAAATTCCCGTCTGTGCGCGCTTTGTGCCCTACTACTATGAACTCTCGCATGGTAATGTAAAATGCATAAGACATATATCTGTCTAACCCAAAATAATAGGTATTGAGGTGATTGTATGAAATTCCTGGCATTATCAGATTTGCATGGTAACTATTCAAAGGTCGAGGCACTGCGACAGTGCGCCGGTGAGGTCGATGCAGCATTAATAACAGGTGATATTACCAACTTCGGACCCGTTGGGAAGGCCATTGAATTCATCAACATGTTCGATGTACCGGTTCTGGCAGTACCTGGCAATTGCGACCCTGTGGATATCCTGGAAGTACTGGATGACTCAAAGGCCATCAACCTGCATAAGAGCTGCCATACCATTGGTGATGTGAACTTCATGGGGCTGGGTGGGTCCAATACCACCCCGTTCGATACGCCATTCGAACTAACTGATGAGGATATTGAGCAGTCCCTGGAGCGGTTGCTTGATGAATGTTCCGGCATAAGAAACGTACTTGTTAGTCACGCTCCTCCATATGGCTATAGTGATGAACTGCCAGTAGGACATGTTGGCAGCCAGGCGATAGCGAAGTTCGTTGATCGTTTTGCCCTTGTTGTATGCGGACACATACATGAGGCAAGGGGTATTACAAAGGCAGGCAATACGATCGTGGTCAATGTTGGCGAAGCATCCAAAGGGTACGGGGCACTTATTAATACGAACGATAATGTTAGCGTGGAACTCATTGAAGTATAAGGTTACGGCTCAAGAAAATGGAAATATCTGACTGGATTGACAGGATACGATTCAATCCAATCATGTCAACCTTGTAAATCCAGTTAAAATCTGGTTGAAACTAAGAAAATTAATATCCACTTCAAATCAGAGGGCAAAAATAATAGCCACAGAGATCACAGAGGATTTTTTCTCTGTGATCTCTGTGGCAGATAAATATAAACAATGATTTATACAAATTTTATTACCCTACTTTTTGAAAGGGATACGAAAATTACCTGTATCGATATCGAAATGCCTTTATAATTTCCTATATGTTGAAAAACCATGAAAATCGCTATCACCGGAAAGGGTGGTGTGGGCAAGACCACACTGGCGGGTACACTGGCAAGGTTACTTGCGCAAGACGGTATGGATGTGCTGGCCATTGATGCCGACCCTGATATGAACCTTGCCTCAGCGCTGGGTATTGATGAGCCTCCTGCACCCCTGACCAAGTATGAGGATCTGATTGACGAGAGGGCGGGCGGACCTGCCGGGATGTTCAAACTTAACCCAAAGGTGGATGATGTGGTAGAGCTCTTCGGTGTGGTGGGGCCCGATGGTGTGAGGATGCTGGTGATGGGGACTGTGGACAGTGGCGGTAGTGGATGTATGTGTCCTGCATCATCCTTCCTGCGGGCACTGCTGCGACATGTGGTGTTAAAGGAATCGTCTGTTGTTATTATGGATATGGAGGCTGGTATAGAACATCTGGGCAGGGGAACGACGAGGGGCATCGATCTGATGATCGTGGTAGTGGAACCAGGGGCACGCAGTCTTGAAACTGCTGAGAGGATAAAGGGGCTGGGTACGGATATTGGGATAAAGAAATTCGCTGCCGTGATAAATAAGGCCGATGAGGAGGAGTTAGAAGCAGTAGGGTCCAGACTGGAATATATGGGAATTCCGGTACTGGGGACCATACCCTATGACAGATCCCTTGTTAAGGCTGATCTGGCAGGGCGCTCGCCTGTGGATGAAGGGGGAGCAGCGATGGCGGCTATTGAGGGGATTAAGGACAGGCTGGTTTCATTTTTGAGATAGGGGTTTGTTTCAGGGATCGTATTAACCTTTGAGAGCCCTGCAGTGCGGTATTGAACATGACGTGATGTAATATTTACAAAACTATAATATGTTAATATACTATTCTAAGAGATTGTCGGAAAAGTACCTAAAAAGCGCCTAAATTGAAACTTCCAGAAATATTGTCAAAATAAAATCACTATGCTGCGCCCGGTCAAGCTTATACAGTAAAGCTGAAATATTCGAAAAATAGGCTTTTCCGACAATCTCTGGTTAATGTTCATACTTCTGTAGTAAATTAAATGATTTATTTTTCATTTTTTTTGCATCGGGAGCATGAAAAACCGATCATCTATAGTAATCGGTATACTCCACATGAATTGTAACTAAACCCGCACAGCTTTTCTTTCACAACCCAACCCTTACGTTCCATTCAACGTGAACTCCTCAACCCACTCGAACCCGAACTCATCCATATAATTGCAGCAAGCCTGCTCGAACTCTCTGCGGCTCTTCCTGAGCTTATCGTGCCTGTCATCCCCTGGCTTATTCTCATCTGGCATAATAGATGTTTTATCCCGGCCAATAGATAAGGTTTATTGAACCTGGTTGCCATAGGGAGAGTCATGAAAAAAATACTGCTCCTGTGCTTGGGCAACTCATCTCGCAGCCAGATGGCAGAAGGGTTTGCCCGCTCTCCATCTTATAAACCATATAAACCAAGTGCGTAGGCTGGCCAATAGTGTGTGGATGCTACCGGACGGGGAATTGATCGAGACGGGCAGCAGGGAGGATGTATTTGGTGGGGTGGTGGATGAGCGGATGCAGGCGTTTATTCAAGGGAAGATGGTGGGTTGAAGGGAGTAGATAGAATAATTCTTACGAATTATAATAACTACAATTTTGAAAAATTAATATGATATGGGCGGAAACTTTTTGATAATATCACTTTCATTGTAACCGCCGTATAGGTCAATGTCAATTGTTTCTCTTCCCCTGCCATAATTTGACATCATTTGAGCATTTTGATATATTGAAATATATTTAAAAGCTTCATAATCAGGGGATTGTTTTATGTCTTCTAATGTGTATATTTCATCTGTCTGGGGTTCTATCAGGATAAATTTTTCGTCTATGATACAATAGTTCATGCCGTGATAGTATCGTGTTCCTATTCCTACTAACATTGTATCTCTAATTGATATTGCTCCTATATCGATGTCGTATTCTTTTGCGTTTTCAGCCAGATCTCTTACAAAACCGCTGCATACATAGTAATCAACACCCCTGTGTAGGTCTTGGCGATAACTTTCCTCATTTAATTTATCCGCTTTTAGGAAATCAATTAGTTGTTGCATTTCCGGTGAATGTTCTAGTTCAGGTGTATACCCAGTGTCAGGTGTATATCCGGTATCAGGTGTGTATCCGGTGTCAGGTGTATATCCGGTGTCAGGGGTATACCCAGTGTCAGGTGTAATTTCAAGTTCTTGTGTGTATTCTTCTTCGATGCAACCTGTTCCAAGAATAATTAGTGATATGCAGAATATGTGTGTTAGTACTTTTTTTATTTCCATGATATTACTGCCTGAAATTTTTATTACGGCGGGTTCGGTGGTTTTATATGTATTTTTGTTAATGTTTTTACCAAATAATAACATTTTTGATACTTGTTAAGCTTACCTTAAGCACAGCTCTTTTCAAAGCAAATCTGAGATTTTTTATTATTTCCTGATCACTGCCAATCAGTACTTAAGTATTTCGCAAACTATATATACAGTTCTGGCATTTTCAGAACAAATTAAAAAGTCTCGAAAATTAAATTGATAAATGATAATAACACGGCGATGGTATCCATTTCAAATCTAAGGGTAACTGACATGATATTGAAATAGAAAGCGTGTTTATGCACTTGATTTAGGTAATCTGAATATGCATTTCACCCTGATTTTTGATGTGGATACAAGAAATATGAGTTTAGGTGTTGATACCTTCCATATAGGCTTATTGAAATTAGATTTGAGTCAGCTTGCTTTCAACATGATCAGCATTATCTTGAACCTGGCTTTAGCATCAAGTGAATGCGGGATATTTGCAGGCATGATGACCATCTGCCCCGCCCCTGCAGTGATTGTCTTGCCGCCTATTGTCAGCTCAGCCTCCCCGTCAAGTATCTGGACAATCGCATCAAAGGGGGCGGAATGCTCGCTCAACCCCTGTCCTGCATCGAATGAAAACAGGGTCACAGTCCCAGCGTCATTCTTCTTCAGTGTCCTGCTGACAACAGACCCGTCTGCATAGCTTATGGAACCGACAATATCAATGGGCTGTGCCAAAGGAAACTCATTCGGTTTGAAACTTAGTTCATCTGTTTGCTTCATACTATCAATTCTTTAGATTCTTCGCGAATTGCTTCCCGAACTGTTTGCATTCTTCCAGTTCATCACCTGTCGGATTATACCTGAACTTAATCCCGGGGACAGCCACCTCGATGCCGGCACTCTTTAGCCCTTCTTCTATGATACCCACCGACTCCCCGCTCCAGCCATATCCACCAAATGCTGCCCCGGCCTTATTCCTGAACCGCAGGCCCTTCATGGTCTCTATCAGGGCACCCACAGCCGCAAGCACCCTCCTGTTAATTGTCGGGGAACCGATTATGACACCTTTTGACCTGAATATCTCTGTTACGATATCGTTCATATCACTCTTTGCAATATTGAACAACTTGCAGTGCACTCCGCTCTCTTTCAGACCGGATGCGATAGCCACGGCCATGGACTTTGTCCCGTTCCACATGGTATCATAGGCAATAACAACAAAGTCCTCCTGGTACGCATCAGCCCATTTGTAATATTTCCCGACAATGTCCAGCGCGTCCTTGCGCCATATCACGCCATGACTCGGTGCAATCATATCCACAGGCACATTCATTGCCTTGAACTCTTCGATCTTCTTTTTCACAAGGGAACTAAACGGGGTCAGGATATTGGCATAATACTTGATGGCTTCCTGGAACAGTTCGCACTGGTCTACCTCGTCATTGTACATGGCAGATGTGGCATAATGCTGGCCGAAGGCATCATTGGGAAGCAAAAGGTCAGCGCCTTTAACATATGTGAACATGCTGTCAGGCCAGTGCAACATCGGGGCTTCCACAAAGACAAGCTCGTATTTGCCTGTCTTCAATGTGTCACCCGTCTTTACCTCATTGAATTTCCAGTCCTTGTGATGATGGCGGTGGATCATATCATGCCCGTTCTTTGTGCAGTATATCTCGACATCCGGTATCTGTGCCATGAGGTGTGTCAGGCTTCCGGAATGGTCTGATTCGGAATGGTTCACGACAACAGCATCGATGTTATCAAGCCCGAACTCTGCATCCAGCCTGGCTACGTATTCTTCCTTAAACGGAGTCCAGACTGTGTCCACAAGTACGTTCTTTTCGTCCTTTATCAGATAGCTGTTATATGTACTGCCGCGGTGTGTGGAATACTCCTCACCGTGGAATTTTTTAATTTCCCAATCCTTGATGCCTACCCAAAATATGTTTTCTTTTATTTCTATCATAGTCACACTTCACTGATGTTGTAACAGATATTATACCAAAATAAAATAAAGTTACAAATCGACATTTGGCATTGTTCCTTTATAGTTATAACGCAAGTAAGCACCTTTCGGGTGCAGTGTTACCGAGTGCACTTATTGCCTGGCCATTGTAGTTTCATTAAATTATATGAATGTTGAACACATATTGTAGACAAGCATATGTTCTCAAAAAAAGCCGTAAAGATACCGCCATTCTATGTAATGGAAGTGCTGGAAAGGGCAGAGGAACTGGAACGCACAGGAAGGGATATCGTCCATCTGGAAGTAGGTATACCCGACTTTCCCACCGCATCCCATATCAGCGAAGCTGCCTATGAGGCAATAAAGGCAGGCGAGACTAAGTACACCCACAGTATGGGACTGCTCCGGCTCAGGGAATCAGTTGCCGGATACTACAACCGGAAGTTCAACCTCGACCTGGGTGCCGGGCAGGTCATCATCACATCAGGCACCAGCCCGGCCCTGTTGATGCTGTTCATGGGCCTGCTGGATAAGGGGGACGAGGTCGTTATGTCCAACCCCTATTATTCAGCCTACCCAAATTTCGTGGAATACATGGACGGTAGACCTGTTTTTGTACATACAAAAGAAGATGAAGGGTTCAGCCTGACACCCGATACAGTAGCCCGGAAGATAAACTCCCGGACCAGGGCATTATTGATCAATTCCCCTGCCAACCCCACCGGGCACGTTATGTACCAAAAAACCATGCAGGGACTGGCCGAAGTTGTAGGGGATATACCCGTAATATCTGACGAGATATACCAGGGCCTGGTATATGCGGGCAAAGACCATTCCATCTTTGAATACACAGACAACGCTTTTGTGCTGAATGGCTTTTCCAAACTCTTTGCCATGACAGGGTGGCGGCTGGGCTACCTTATCGCACCGCCCGAATACATCAGGCCGCTGCAGAAGATACAACAGAACTTCTTTATCTGTGCCAACAGCTTTGTACAGCATGCAGGCATTGCGGCACTGGAAGGACCGCAGGACTATGTACAGGAGATGGTGGCAACGTATGATAAACGCAGGAAATACATCCTGCAGCGACTGAAGGACATTGGGTTCGGGATTGGCAGTGAACCGACAGGGGCTTATTATGTGCTTGCCAATGCAAAGGAGTTCAGCGAGGATTCCCTTGAACTCAGCCGCCGTATACTTGAAGAAGCAGGGGTGGCTGTGACTCCGGGCATAGATTTCGGGGACGGGGCAGAAGGTTACTTGCGTTTCTCATATGCCAACAGCCTTGAAAACATCAGGGCAGGTCTGGACAGGATTGATGAATATCTAAACACCTGAAAGATAATTAGCAAAGATTATTTATGGTAAGTACTTATTGTTTTTCATGATCGACCCGATTAAGGAACTTATATTATTATGTGATAAAAAAGGATTCATAGCAAACAAGATTGTTCTTGAATGCCAGGATTGCGGTTATTCGAAAGAATCTACTTATTACGATCTGTTAAAAGATAAGCGGTACGAATTGCTGGAACCCACAACAGTACCCAATCCCTATATCCAGGAGTCATATTACGAGGAAGATGTAACTGCTACTCCTATTAAATTCAAGATAGAATGTCCTAAATGCAAGGGAGAGATGGTAGCTTTTTCTCCTGTGCCCATGGAATATATACTGAATCATCTCAGTTCCCCACCGCCGGATGACATAATATATGGCTGATATTTTGTTTTAATTTGAAAATTGGAAAAATAATAACCAAATTAAGTATCCACTTCAAATCTAAGGGTAATTGACTCTGTTTTGAAATCGAAAGCCTACTTAGGTACTTGATTTTGAAAATCCGAATATACATTTTACCCTGCTTTTTGAAATAGATACCTCATATCGAATATTGGGTAGTGTCTTATAAATCGTGACCTCTATATTAATTGAATTTGTTGATTTATGAAATAATATTCATCAAGGAGGAAGGAACACGAATTCGACGGATACGCACGGATTTGGGATTTCTGATTCAAATCATGCTTTCCTGTCATTCGTAAATATCACTCTTTTGAATTCCGGGGTTCTACCAAAATTCAATAATAGCCCGACTTCTTTATCAGTGGCTTTAAGGTAATTGATTAACTGAGCTTTATTTTCTTCTCTTAGACCTTCAGCAGATTTGATCTCTAAGATCACCTGGTCAGCAATAATATCTACGAAATAGTTTCCAACTACCTGATTTTCATAGTAGACTTTGATATTTTGTTGTTGTAAAACATTAAGATCTGCTCGTTTCAATTCTACTACAAGAGCATTTTCGTAAACCTTTTCCAAAAACCCGTAACCAAGTGTATTATAGACTTTGAAAAACGAACTGATGATTTTATTTGTTAATTCGGCGTTAAGCATTTTATTTTCTCCTTTCAGATTGAACACGAAAACCGAATCAATCGTATCCGTGTGCATCCGTTTGATCCGTAAAATCCGTGTTCTAAATCATTTGCCCCAGTTTATACTTTGAGAGAGAGCGGATTGAATGTAAAAAAATTTTTAAAAAAATGTCGCAGAGTCCAGGAGGTAAAACCATGATTTTCAAGAATCAGACATTTAAATACATTAGGTCATGAAATATAGGACACTACCAAATATTGCCACGGAAGAATGAAGAATCGTATCTGGAAGTTTACATTTATATATCATTGTAAACAACTGTTTAACATGCGAGTTATAACAACAAGAGTTCCGGATGAAATGTTTGACAGGATAACGGAGCTGGAGAAGAGCGAGAATATAGACCGAGCTGAGGCAACGAGAAAGTTGCTTTTTATCGGTATAAAAGAGATAAATAAGGAAAATGCAATAAAACTTCTAAGGGCGTATAAAATAACATACAGGAAAGCAGCAGAGATGATGGGAGTGGCGATTTATGAATTATTGGATATAATGGAAAAAGAAGGGATTGAAGTTGGATATTCGATGAGGGATCTGGAAAAAGATCTAGAGGAAATGAAGTGATTGCCATAGACTCTCCACCTCTCATTCATCTATCAAAGATTGGAAGGCTGGATATTCTGGAGAATTGTTCACTAATCACAACGGAGTCCGTTAGAGGAGAAGTGATTATGGAAGGAAAAGCTGGAGTGAGTGAACTAAAAGAATTCTTTAAGCCTGTAGAGGTGGTTAAATTATCAAAAAGGGATATAGACACTGCATCGTCTATTGCGAAGAGTGAAGATATACATCAGGCAGATGCGGAGCTTCTATTGCTTGTAAAGAAGAAAAAATGCACGCTGTTGACGAATGACCGGGCATTGGTATTATTTGCAAGGAGTATGGGACTAAAAGTATGGTGGGTTACGACTCTAATCCTGAACCTTATGAATGCGGGGAGGTTGAGCAAAGAGGAGGGAAAATATATTCTTGATGACTTGATAATGAGTGGAATGCATATAGAAACGGGTGTGTATATAAGGATACAGAGAGAGAGGGAGATGATAGGGCGGTGAGTCAATTAAACGAAGAATGTTTTAACGAATCGCTGCAAAAAGTAGCCGAAGGAACGGGGATAGGTATCCACTTCAAATCTAAGGGTAACTGACTCTATTTTTAAATCGAAAGCCTGCCTGGATACTTGATTTAGACAAACAGAATTTGCATTTTACCCTGCATTATGGAGTGAATACCGAATTAACGCTATTAACAGCATGAACAACCATAATCCTAGTCTCAGTAAGATCGAGAAGATCATAGGATACCAGTTCAATGACAAGCAGTTGGGCACGTCAGCAATAACTACCCGCGCCTATTCCAACGAACACCCGGAATGCCCTAACAATCAGGCACTTGAATTTTTAGGAGATGCTATTTTATCCTTCGTAACCGCTGAACTGTTATACGAAAAATGGTCCCGGCTTAAAGATAATAAAGCATTCAATGAAATGACACCCGAGTTTGTGATGACAAAGATACGGCAGGAAGTAGTAAATAACCAGTATCTGGCAGACCGCGCTAATTCTTATAACCTCTGTGATTTTATTTTCGATTCCACAGATAATCCAGATGTTGAATATAATAGCTCAGGTACCGGCCCGGGTGACGATATAATCGAGGCCTTGGTTGCGGCAATTTTTTTTGATAATGAACAATCCATTGTTCGGGCAAAGAAATTTGTCATAGACTTTCTCAACCTATCCGATCTTCTTAAAGATGAAAAACAAATGATCGAACTGGTTACCCAAAAGAATCCCAAGGATAGGCTTATCCATAAATACCAGAAATTGAAAAAAGTCACGCCTTCCATTGAATATCCTGTTATAGAGGATAAGTTAGCAGGAAATACACACTATTTTGTATTGGGTCTGCTCATCGAAGGCAAATTGCTGCCTGGGATAACTGGCAGCGGACCCAACAAGGCCCTGGCAGAATATGAAGCGGTTGATAAAGCCTATCAGTTCCTTGAAAAAATTGACTGGGACCTGACAAGTATCAAGTAATAATGCTCTATTGTATTGCATCCCGCACATTACATCTCAACTTTAAGACACCAAAAAACATCCGTACCAATTCGATTATATTCAAAAACCTAAAAAAGAGGGATTAGGAATGCAATTCATTTTTCAAAACTCATTATTGTTCTTCAATCCACTTTTGCATAGTTTCAATTGCTAGTCCAAAATTTCCGATTTGGCAATGGTTTTGAGCATGTTCGTGCTTTGTAAATACTCTGTCAGTTAAAGATTTAGCATTTGATAGGAGTTTAATTTGTTTATCATGCAGTTTATAAGGTATAAAATGGTCATTTCTACCGGTTAATATTAACACATCCTGATTTACTAATTCCGAATGAAGATTTTTCTCATTCATTTGCATTGCATAATCGAAGGCAGACATTGGAACATCAATTTTTGTCATATACATTAGATTGCTCATTTTCCACCCCTCCATTCCACCTTTCTTAATTTGTTTTAGTGCTACTGAATTAGAGTAATTTTTAAACTTATTGTTGAATATGTTCATCAACCATTGGGCGATAAGTGGTGGTATCTTATAATAATCATAAACATGCCCTGAAGCAATAACACGCTTTATGCGCTTTTCAAAAGCAGCAGCTCTAAGACATAACCATCCTCCCATGGACAATCCTATTAAAGTAACATCTTCAAGTTGAAAATAATCCAAAATCGCTTTTATTGGTTTCTCCCACTGATAGTCAAAAGCAATTCCATTATTTTTAAGAGTTGCCCCTTGTCCCGGTCCATCAAAACCAATCATTTCATAACCATATTCTGAAAAACATTTCATCATTGAATAGAATTCTTCTATAAATGAATCAAATCCACCATGTAATAATATTGTTCCTTTATTTTTTTCATTATCGGTTGGTGGTATCCGTAATATATGTAAGAATGAATCTATATAGGGGACTTTATGAATTTCAATATTTTCATTTTCGAACGCTTTGTAAAATAATTCCGAAAAATTTTCATAAAGGATATCCTTTTCATCGTCTTCAGGTAATGAGTAAAATTCAGCAGCTCGAAAATAGAATGCGGCTTCTACCAACTTTTTATGAGTAAGTGCAATTTCTGCAAGTTTTTTTGTTTCTATTTTCCATGTTTTGAAATCAGACACTCTCCGACCTAACGTCTGCAACTCTTCATAAGGCAAATAGCCCATAGAATACCAACGATTTAATTGAAAATTAAAAAGTTGCTTTTTGTGAAATTTTGTATATCCTACAGGAAAGGTAAACTTGTTACTAATTTTTTGTTTCATAGTAATCTTTCCTGTATCATGTCAAAAGTTGTGAAAGTACACTCAACCTCAACAGATCTGCAGAGTATAGTTATTAAGATTAATATAAATCCAGTGTAATATCCCCGCCAAGTGACCTCATAGCTTTAAAAAAGCCGGGATAAGAAATATCAATAGATTCGGCAGTATCGATAACCGTATCCCCGACAACCATGCCTGCCACACTCAGCGCCATCACGATACGGTGGTCGTGCCAGCCGCTCACCCGGGCACCATGCAGGCTGCCACCCCTTATCACCAGCCGGTCAGGCTCTTCTATTATATCCACTCCCATCTTGCCCAGTTCCACAGTCATGGCATGCAGGCGGTCGGTCTCCTTATACCTCACATGCCCGGCATTCTCAATCACCATCTCGCCTCCGGACAGTGCACCCAGTACCGCCAGGGTTGGCACAAGATCAGGTGTCATCCCAACATCAACAGTTACACCTGTCAACTGGCTTTTATTCACTATCACCTCACCCGTCTCCCGGTCCCATTCCAGGTTCGCACCCATATCCTGCAGGATAGGGATTATAGCAGCATCGCCCTGCTTATTCGGATATAGCCCGCCCACAGTAATACCACCACCTGCACCGTCTCCTGCCAGGGCACCGGCAGCCAGCAGGTATGATGCTGAAGAAAAATCACCTGGCACAGTGTACACCGTATATTCGGTTAATCCGTATGACTGGTTCGGGGGAATGATAAATGACAGGTGCCCCTTATCGTCTTCAACCAGTTCTATCTTAATGCCTGCACTTTCCAGCATTTCAATGGTGATCTCCACATACGGCATGGACTTCAATTCACCATCTACCTTGACCACGGTCCTGGCCTGGCACAGTGGGCAGGCCATTAGCAGGGCCGAAAAGAACTGGCTGCTGATACTTCCGTCCATGACCGCCTCGCCTCCGGTCATGGGACCTTTTACTTCAATGGGTGCCATACCGTTATCCCTGGTGGAAATAACACTGGCCCCAAGCTGGTTCAGGACATCTATCAATGGTGTGTTGGGACGAGTGCAAATTGAGTCGTCCCCAGTCAGTACCGTTGTGCCGTTACACAGGGCACTGACTGCCATCAACAGCCTCAATGTAGTACCGCTGTTGGCAACATCGATAATGCTATCAGGCACGGAAGGTTTCCCCCACACACCATCTACAATGAGACTGTCACCAATCTCTCGTATCACAGCACCCAGTGCTTTGCATGCACTTATAGTAGCAACAGTATCGGCAGACAGCAGGGGACGCTTTACAATGGTTTGCCCTGCCAGGAATGCCATGACCACAGCCCTGTGGGTATAGCTCTTGGAAGGAGGTGCAAGCACCTCACCCTTCAGGACAGATATGTTAACTTTTGCTTTCATATTGGTCACCTAAGTTGTAATGTTTATTATTGTATGATAGTGTTAATTGAAATGTTTTATAGTTGAGCCTCTGGCAAAACCCACATAACATCTTATGACTTGAATTATGTCCTTTATGTGCTCCCATCTCCACATCAGTCTGTCTGGCAACCCCGGTTGCCAGTTTGGTTTTATAGACCTGGGGTATAATCTTGTTGATCTGTTTTCTGGTGGATAAGCCCTACGGTATTGAATCGTTGTTGAGAAGATCAGTTATGGGAGTGGCATTGAAGTCGAATTGTGCAGCCAGTTCCATTGCTTTAGTCGCATTATCAGGGTCTCCTGTGGAATTGACAGCATCGGCGTTGGGATCGACTATATAACTGCCATTGTCAAGTTTGGTATTGCACACGAATTCTTTCATGCTAATGTCTTTACCTTCCAGTACCCTTTTTGTTTCCATGCCATATTCGATAATACTCTCCGGATCAACTGAATTGAATACAAAACCCTGGTCCAGCAGTATTCCTCCGTTACTGTAAGTGCGAGGTGTTCGTTGCCTGCGACATTTTTAGGACCTCCGGGTTTGTAATACTGGTGGTATCCCCGGCCCAGGTATATCCCATGGCAAAGGCAGTAGTTTCGATCATCAGTGCATTGGAACCGTTTAGCCTGGTTTCGTATTCCATTGTGAGGGGTTCAAGGAGCGGATACCTGGCTAAGATCAGATTCTCCACTTCGATACTTTCATTTGCTACTATTTCGTCTGTGGCGAGGTCCACAATGGATACGTTCATGGGTACGACGACTTTCCAGTAGACTATATGGGTCTCTTCCGGGATAAGAAGGTCAGGGGTAAGCGGGGGAAATTTAAGTTTTCTGTCAAGTCCCATATAGATGGGGATGAAGTAAATTCCCTTCCAGTCCTCCAGGGTCTCGGCATTTACGGCATATCCGTGATAATCGTAACGATTGTACATATAATTGGATTCGATGTAGTTGTTAAAGTGGTCCATGGTCATGCCTTTAGCCCAGTTCTGGTTGAACTCTGCTACATCGATTTGACCGCCTCCGGGATTGTACTGGCTGTTGTGATCGGGACCGATAACAGGGGTCTCTCCCATTTGTTGTACGGCATCCATTGCCGCATAATTTATGGCTTTTCTCATATCGGAGTTGAATAATAAGAAGGCATCATTTGGACCTTTTATATTATCCACTGGTTGTCTGGATTGTGCCATTTCCTAATCCATTTGTGTGATGTGGATGGATACTGCTGTTGATATTAATAGGAACAATATGTCAATTATTGTCAAAGGTACTCTGCCAGAGTCGCATTTCCATATTTTAAGCATTTTTCTCGGGGATAGGGAACTATACAAGATATTTATAATTTCTGGATTATCCGGGCTTCGGGACTAAATTTATTTATCTTGCCTTACGTGGCCAATGAGATATTCTATAATCAGAATCGCGCTTGAGATTTATATTTAGAGAGATTGTCGGAAAAGCCTATTTTTCGAATATTTCAGCTTTACTGTATAAGCTTGACCGGGCGCAGCATAGTGATTTTATTTTGACAATATTTCTGGAAGTTTCAATTTAGGCGCTTTTTAGGTACTTTTCCGACAATCTCTAACCAGTCAATTCCCGCAGCCTGGCATCTGTCAGCGGTTTGGGGTCACAGGAAGAGTCGCGCTCCATGATTCTACTGGCAAGTTTGCGGTATACTTTTGCAATCTCAGTATCCGGCTCTTTTTCGATAACAGAGAAACCTGCCCGTTCACAGGCCTGTACGATAGGGTCCTTCGGGATGAAGGCCAGTAGTTCACTGCCCAGTTCCTTTGCAAAGGCACTCACAATGGACTCCTCGTTCTCTGCATTGCGACTGTTGCAGATCACACCGTTTAATTGGTTGCCCAACCTGGCAAAGCCCTTGCAGATATTATTGGCTGCATACAGTGGCATGTATTCGCCAGAAGTAAGCACATATGTATCATTCACCAGCCCCTTGCGGATCGGTGCTGCAAACCCGCCACACACGATATCCCCTGGCACGTCATAGATGATCAGGTCACAGTCCTGCATGACAGTGGAAATCTTCTGCAGCATCTTGATGGCCACGATTATGCCTCGGCCTGCACAGCCGATACCTGGTTCAGGACCACCCACTTCCACACACCTGACACCTTTATACCCTTCAAATACCACATCCTTTTCAGTGATCTCGACACGCTGCTGCATCAGTTCCATAACTGTGGGGATGCGATGTCCCCCAAGCAGTGTTATGGACGAGTCGCTCTTCGGGTCGCAGCCTATGATGGTAACACTATGTCCCTCATCTGCACATGCCGCAGCCACATTGGATGCTGTACTGCTCTTCCCGATACCGCCTTTACCGTAAATGGCAATCTGTTTCACTGCATTTCCTCCCGTGCCAGTTCACGTAAGGTAGCCCCGAACTCGGATTCCACGATATTACTTACGCCCAGGGTCTTGGGGTGCAGGTCTATTTCCACCATCACATGGTCATGCCCCATTTCCTTGAGGGGCAGTACCTGCCTGGGCCCGTTGGTCACAGAGAAGATCTCCATTCCCTCCAGGTTATCCATCGGTATGGCATGGGGCACGCCCGTTATCACGGCAAAATCAAATCCAGGATATTTCTCGGCAATTAGCTTGCTGACGATTTCCCCGGTTACCGGATATTCGTCCAGCCCGCCAATGATCTCATGTACTTCCACACCCATGCCTTTTAAGTCGCGGGCAATGTTGCGGGCATGGGCCCTGACCCTGTCAAGTCCCAGGTTCTCATCCAGGTTGGCCATGTTGACTATCTCTGAATCAGAGCCCAGGTCATTTGCCACCTGGGTCACTGCTGCATTGATATCTGCAAACATGTACCCTGTCTCCTTCTTGGCATTCAGGATGGTGATGCACTTCTTGTCTTCCTTTAATAATTGTATGATGCGCTTTGCCACATTATATTTGGTATCGCCGCGGCTGGGTTCCAGGTATTCCTTACTGGCTGCACCGTGGCGTTTCTCTACTTCGGTGGCCTCATTCAGGAGTACTTTTTGTCGTTCGAACTCATCCTCACTGAGAATCCCTGCAGCCAGTGCTGATTCCAGTGTAATGATCACGCCCTTGGTATTTTCACGGTACCCGGCGTGCACTTCCACTTCTACCACAGGGACGTCAGGGTTCACTTCCAGGACTGCCTCATGCAGTTCCTCGCCTATGATCATACTGGCGCAGGTACCAACGATGCCTATACTTTTCGGGTCGAACATCTCGATAACCTTATTGAGTATGTTTACCAATTCATCATGGCCGCCGAACACGAAACCAGACTCATCCAGTGCAGTGGTGACCACACGCAGGCCGTCCTCTTCAAGGAGCCTGGCATGTTTGAAACTACACCCTGCCGGTCCGTGTAAGATTACCACGTCCACGTCAAGGTCGCGCAGGGTATACATTGCTGCCACGATGGAACTGGGTCTGGGGTGCATTATCAAGGGTTCAAGGGGTTTTGGTGCTGGACTCATTCTTTTATTATCCTCCTTTTTTATCTGAAACATTTTATACATGAAATTATAATATCATTTTCTTTTGTCAGAGATTCTGCCATCTCTATTGCGCGATCGAGGCTGTTGGCATGGTGGATGTTATTCCCGGTTATACCTTCCATTCTCTCGCCTACCAGGATGATATCATCCACATCACTGCCATGTTCAATGGTAAAAGTACTGACATCTCCAGGGTCAAGCCCTTCGCATACCTGCTTTGCTTCTTCGCCAAGTGCAAGTACAAGCCTGTTGCCGGTTTTTGCAATATTCCTGGCATATTCCAGTGCATGTCCCACTGAGTTGATGTTCATGCCGGAATTAGAGTTATCAACCATTTTCCTGCCTGCCCACTCCAACTGTCTCATCCTGCCGTGCACTCCCTGGAAATCAAGCAGGGTTGACTTGATATTCTCCGGCCCCACATTCAAGATACAGGCGGCTGCGGCAGCACAGACCATAGCTGTGGAATAGGACGAAGGGTCATAACCCGAACCTGGCATGAACCGGATGGTTTTGTTGCCCATGGATTCGCAATTGATCGTCCGGATTCCAGTGGGCGTCTCGTTCATATACACGTCGCCCTTCCCTGGATTATTACTGAAGGTGACAATGTTCACATCATCAGGTGGATCTATCTGCCCAATATACGCGTTTACAAGCAGCGTGCTGCCTTGTTTTGCATAGTCTACCATTTGCATCTTGGCCCTGGTGGATGTGCTGCTGCCGCCAGCTATAGTGTACTCGTAATCCAGGCTGGTAATGATACCTAATTCAGCTGCTCCGGTGCCGCCAAGGGATACCTCGAATATGTACAGGTCAGGTTTGATATCAACGGTATGTTCCAGTGCCTCAAGGATGCTGCCCGGTGCGATGCTGAGGCCGTGATGTACCTTTTTGGGTACACCGTTTTGCCAGTGCTCCACTCCACGGGTGGTATGGGACAGGACCGACATGCTGCATGATGCCATATCAGCCAGTAGTGTGGCAGTACTGGTCTTGGCGCCCGTTCCTGTTATTTCTACAATTCTCCGATCCGGACTCCAGTTTGGGGTACCTGATATAAGTTCACCTACTGCCCTGTGATGAGTGATAACGGTACAGTCGCCACTTTCAGGCATGAGGGCAGGGTCCAAGTGTACCGGTGCAACTATCAGGTCGAGATCAGTGTTTATTTTATCAGTGGTCTTTATTCCGTCCTTTTCAAGCCCTGACAGTATTTCACCACCCACGGTACCGTATATGTCAATACCGGTAACGCTTCGCGCTTGTCTGGCGATGTGGCGTGCCAGGGGAATGCCGCCGTGGGTCAGATCTATAACAGCCACATCTTTATTTTTGAAGAGCATATGCAACTTTTATTCCAGCGCTTCCCGTGCTCTCTTATATGCCAGGTCAGCTATCAGTTTGTCAACACCCAGGGGCTCGGAATAGACCAGGGTCACATCGTTGCCGTTAAGCTTGATTGTTGTACTGCGGTTCTCCTTGCTGATACCCAGTATCCGTGGGATATCCTCGGTGGTATGCACGCCGTGTGCTAAAAATATTGGTACAGCCACTATGGTGGTCACTCCCGTACCTTTAAAGGCGTTTAATCCCTCATCCATGGTGGGATCGTCCATGTTCATAAATCCTATCCTGACAACTGTATTTTCGTATGTATCTGCAATAAGGTCAGCAACCCCGGATACAACATCTTTATTGTACGGTAGTCTGCTTCCGTGACCTAGTGCCAGTATTCCAATTTTTTCTGTCATGAATTTCATCTCAGTTAAGCTAAACATTATGATAGTAACACTATTTCTGGAAAAAGTGTTACAGGAAAGACTATTGTAATACTTATTAAATATAATGGTTTTGCACAACGAATCACAATGCTAAAATATAATGAAAAAACTTTCAGTATTTTACTGATTACTTCGCAAAAGGTAGGAATATGGAAGATTACATAAAAGTATCTGATATCACTAATTATCTCAAATGTCCCAGGCTGGTCTATTATGCCTATAAGGAGCCCAGGACTGAAAATGCCATTACCTTTACTTATGTCGAGTCACTGTTGATCAGGGAAATGGCCCGGTCCTATGCAGATGTTTTGCAATCAGGGAACATGGATGATACACTGCAAGAACTCCTTGACGTTGCAGCAAACCAGCTTACTGCTATTTACAGGGAGGAGCTAAAGGGCATTGATGAAGAAATGCTTTTTGAAGCCTTTGATACTGTAAGATCGTACCTGGAAGGGATAAAATGCGGAATCATGGAATCAGTTGAAAGGTTGGGTAGTGACAGGCTGGTCGAGTTGCTTACTTCCCATGATACTGAGCCGGTATTATATTCTAAGAAGTTTGGCCTTTCCGGAAGCCCTGACCGGTTGCTTATGACGGATGATGTTCCGGGCCTGTCTATTATACGTACTGGCCGTGCCCCCGAATCAGGTATATGGAAAGATGACAGGATAAGGCTCACTGCCCTTTCCATTCTGGTGGAAGAAGAATATGACTGTGTTGTGGGCTCGGGAACTGTGGAATATGCCAGGTATGGTATTGTACGCAATACAAAGATCAAACGGGCTGACCGGAGGAAGGTACTGGTACTTACAGGCAGGATTAGGAAAATCAGGAATGGTAGACTACCCCATCGTCCGGATGACGCACCTTGTGATTACTGCAGCTATAGGGAGGTATGCCAGGTCACCCCAAGCCTTGCCTCCAGGTTCTTTTGATAACGTAAAATCATAATATTGAAATAATATTGCGGTTAAAAAAATGACCAACAGGTATATTATTGAATAAAGCATGAAACGGGTTCGTATGATTCTAAACAGGTCATATATTGTTATATTGTTAAATTCTAAATAATAAATAAGCAAATGTGATACAATGGTGGATATTACAGATTTAGCAGCAGAAGAGCTGAAAAATCTCCTGGAACAGGAGAACAAGCAGGACCATGCACTGCGTATTTTCGTGGCAGGTATGGGTTGCAGTGGTGTCAGTTATGGAATGTCACTGGATGATACCAAGAAAGAGGAAGATGTTGAACTTGCCAGTAATGGCGTCAGGATACTTGTAGCATCCGGTATCCGGGAATCACTGGATGGTGTACTGATTGATTTTATAGACAATGAATCAGGAAAAGGGTTCGTTGTCAAGGATCTCAATGCACCACAGTGCGGATCATGCTGCTCCTGTTAAGGGGCGGTTTTCTTTTTTTCATGGTACATCAGGTATAACTTGATGTACTTAGGAAAATCTGACCGAAGGGAAGATTTTGTTCTTTAATCTTCGGGTATTGGCTCACAAAAAAGTGGGCATGATGCACTGAGCCTTTTCAGGCAATATATGCACTGAACCTTCCCAGCTAAATTATTTATCAACACTAAACTTTTTTACAACTTTTTTCTCAAGTTATATCTCCAATTCAGATAGCGTTTTAGTGATTTTACTCTCCAGTTCCAGGATTTTCTGCTTGATCACTTCAGGCTTTTCATACTGGATCTCCTCATATTCAATCTCCTTGTACTTGGAAATACTTAGATCGTAATCATTTTCTTTAATCTCATCAACCGGAACAATGAAGCATTTTGCTTTCCTATCTTCATACATCTCCTCCCCCCTTCTCCCGAATTTCTCAAGTATATCCGGAATATCCCCTTTCCCGTCTATAAACGTCCGCTTGTCATCCAGACTGTACCCGTCTGCGGTCATATCATAGAACCACACTTTTTTGGTAGGCTCGCCTTTGGTAAAGAACAGCACTCCGGTAGACACTCCTGCGTAGGGCTTGAACACACCTGAAGGCATGGAGATCACCGCATCCAGCCTGCACTCCTCCAGCAGTCTCTTCCGTATGGCCTTATGCGCCCTTGAACTACCGAAGAGCACCCCGTCCGGCACAATTACCGCACACTGCCCACCGCTTTGCAGCATGGTGTACATGAGTTCCAAAAACAATATCTCAGTCTTCTTGGTCTTGATGGTGAACTTGCCGCCTATTTCCGATTCGTCTATACTGCCTTTGAAGGGCGGGTTGGCTAGCACCACTGTATAGTGGTTTTCTTCATCATAACGGGCTGAGAGTGTATTGACCTGCTTGATGTGGGGGTTATTGATGCCGTGCATCATGAGGTTCATGAGGGAGATGCGGCTCATGGTCTGGTCGAAGTCGTAGCCGTGAAGGGTATGTTCCCGCAGCACCTCGTATTGATCAGGATTGAGCTTATCGCCCTTGAAGTTGTATTCATTCCCTTCTTCGTCCTTTTTGATAAATTCGGGTGAGGTATTGTTTTTCAGGATGTGCTTATTGGAAGCAACCAGGAAACCGGCAGTACCGCACGCAGGGTCGCAGATGGTGTCGCCGAGGGTTGGGTTTGCCAGTTCCACCATCATCCTGATTATATGGCGGGGTGTCCTGAACTGACCGTTCTTGCCTGCGGTTTTTAGTTCTGAGAGCAGGTATTCGTAGAGGTCGCCTTTGGTGTCCCTGTTCTGCTCTTTAATGTGCATGCTGTTGATTATGCGCACGACTTCGATGAGCAGGGAGGGTGTGGGTATGGCGAACACGGCATCTTTCATGTAGATTTCGTAGAGGGAGTCCTCGCCACCGAGGTTGCGCAGGAAGGGGAATGCTTTGTCCCGCACATGGTATAAGATGGTGTCGGCGGGGTAGTTGGACCATTTGGACCATTTGGACCATTTGCATTCCTGGTTATCTGTGAAGATGGACTGGTAGGGTTTGCCTGATAGCTGTGCGTCCTGTTCCCGTGCGATGTCTTCGTCTTCGAGGCGTTTCATGAAGAGGAGGTAGGACATTTGCTCTATGGCCTGGAGGGGGTTGGAGATGCCGCCGCTCCAGAATTTATCCCAGAGCTGGTTGATCTTGGATTTGAGGGTTGGGTCAAGCATTTGTGTTCACCATTTTGGATTGTTAGTTTGCAGTTTTTTTTATTTGTTGTATTCATGCTTCCTTTTTCTTTGCGCCCTTCGCGGTCTTTGCGGTGTGCTTTTTCTAAATTCACCGCAAAGGGCGCAAAGACCGCAAAGATTGTGCCGGATTGGTATGTAATGCTAACACCGAACTTTTTACCGCCCGGTTATTTGAGATAGTTCTTGTATTCTTTCAGGTATCTCCTGAAAAACCACTGTGAAAATATGGTATCGTCCTGTTTGGTCTGGGACCTTTCCAGTGCATTGTAATACCCAGTCCTTGTTTCATAGTGGATATTGAGCATTGGATAATCGTGTCTGTGCAATACAAGGTTCATCATGAGCCTGTTGATTCTTCCGTTTCCGTCAGCAAAGGGGTGGATAGTCACGAGTTTCAGGTGGACAAGGGCTGCCAGTTCCACTGGGTGCATGCTGTTCTTGTTCTTATTGTACCATTTGAAAAAATCCATGAGTAACGGGTGTATTTCTGCCGGGAACGGGGGCATGAACTTGCTTCCTGAGATGGCTACCTGATGTGACCTGATAAGCCCGGCAATGTCAGCTTTTGTGTCACGGAAGAGTTTTTTGTGAAAATACAATACGGCATTGAAGGAAAGGTCTTTTTTGTAATCCAGCATTTCGTAGAATGTATTCCTGTGTATTTCGGTTTCTTTTACGTCGCTTAGGGGGCGGGCAGCAGGGGTTATGCCTTTTTCAAGGAGGTCTGCTGTTTCCCTGAGTGTGAGGGTTGAGCCTTCAATGCGGTTGGTGTCATAGGTAAACCTGGTGGCGAATGTTTCCAGTTCCTTTTTCCGTGCAGTGGGGGGTGTTTTTTGTGCTTGTTCCTGGAATTGCGCGCATATCAGGTCGAATTTGCTAAACCAGTGCTCGGTGTAGACTTCGGATAGGAGCTGCTGTTTTAATTTTTCGATGTTTTTGGGTAGTGTTCTTCCCAGGTATTTTTCTTTTTTGTATACTTTGCCGCCCTCACGATAGCTGTGCTCAAGGTAGTAGTATTGCTCATTTCCGACTGTCTTTTTCCTGATGGATGACATGGCTGTTGTATTACCCCTACATATTGATATAATTTTGGTTATTTTGTGTATGTGTAGGGGTAATGGTGGGTTATGTAGTTAGTTCTCCGCGAAAGGTTTGTTGTATGAGGGCGTTGAAAAGGTCGTTGATATATTCGTTCGATTTATTTTGATATTTGTGCAATCCGGCAGCAGAACTACACACACTAGACATGTTGCGAAACAACATCCCCACAAAAATCATGCACTCTACCTTCCCATACTACACCCTCAATTTAGCAGAACTTTAGGTGATAATTCCACAATCCACACGATGTCACCATAACTTTATCATCATAACCATCTTTTCTGTTGCGAAACTTATCAGAAACTACCCGTAATCGCTTAACGCCACCAATAGCATGTTCTACAACGACTCTAAAACCACTGACAATCCGGTTCCACGCCTTCTCATCAGCGTTTAATTCTTTCCCTTTCGGCTTCTTCTTCGGCATTATGACAAGTGTATCGGGATAATTCTTTTCAAATCCGGTAAATCCCAAATCCATCCAAAAAGCTATACCTCTTGGAAATACTGCAGATGGTGGCGGAAATTCCTCCTTGAACATACGATAATCATGCATTTTTCCATTCATAGTTGGACCTACATATCCAATCCGTTTCTTCTTGTCGGAAATGATTATGTTCTTCCGAGTATGCATTTTCTTCTTGCCTGAGTAGTTT
>Ga0255420_10010_pt2 | contig 41654 bp, 46 predicted proteins | sample ANMaggSeSYBR02I3_FD_182630 | JGI IMG/M metagenome (GOLD analysis project Ga0255420, IMG submission 182630) | Sediment cell enrichment communities from methane seep in Santa Monica Basin, California, United Staets - ANME aggregate JGI... | ecosystem: Environmental > Aquatic > Marine > Cold seeps >...
CATCGGGACACCATCATGGAACGAAATATTCGAAAAGCTCTTCGTGCACTCTCAGAACGATCAGATGATAGTGATATTTGATGAATTCCAGAGGTTTTTTAATATCAACAAGGGCATTTTTTCATTGTTGCAGGAATTCATAGACCGGTATGCAAAAGATTCAAAAATGTTTCTGATAGTTTCAGGCTCATCAATAGGCATGATGCACAAGATATTCGATCATGCATCCCCCATCTTTTGAAAAGCTAATAGGCGATTTATCGGGAGCTTATTCTCGGCGTATAAATAGACAACACCGATTAGTGTATCAAATTCTTGTTGATGAAAAAGTAGTCAAAGTTATTCGAATGTGGAGCCATTACAAATAGCTTGGCATAACGTATTAGAGATTCATGTTTTGCGAAGCCCAAAAAAATCCTGGGTCGAACTAAGGCGTGAATCGCATCCTTTAAGAGCGGTCTCGATTAGTCTGCATGTAGACTTCAGCAAGACCGGATCAGTGGCGGAATCTGTTGATGCACGGGTGTGCCTGATGCATTTACACACAGACGAATCCTGGTATATGTGAATAACTCAAGTGTTCCAGATCCCTGCGTGGCAATTTCACTCTATGTGAAGAGAAGGGACTAACAGTTGAACCGTTGGGACCGGGATACATCCTCCGTACTCAGATGCGGGTAAAGAATAGTAACAAAACTGTACTTGGATATCTGCCACACATGCACGAATCGTGTACAGTAAATCAGTTCATAAAATGAACATCAAATCAGCGTCAATCCGTGTAAATCGTGTGACTTTTTAATTTATTCTGGATAAATAGATCGTGGCAAAAAAGATTCACCGCAGAGGTCGCAGAGAGGGCAGAGACGTGTTGTTTTCTCTGCGTGCCTCTGCGCTCTCTGCGGTTTTCTGAATCGTCCCAGTAAATAATAAAAAGTCTCAAATCGTGTCTGGAAAATAACTGGAAAATGATACAGTGTCGTTTCAATTGCCTGTAATTTTACCCGTAATTTCAATCGCCTGTAATATACCTGAGACTTGTCTTCCCTTCCTCTATGGACCGTGATTCAAGTATGAACCTTACATCAAGATGTTGAACCGCATTGAACACTTTTTCCCAGTCAACAGTCCCCTGTCCTGCAGGCAGATGCTCATCTTTTGTACCATGGTTATCATGCAGGTGCACATGTACAACCTTGTCAAGACATTTATCAAGGAATTCATCTACCCTTGCATTGGTATTGGCATGCCCCACATCAAAGGTCAGCCCCAGGTTATCACGGTCAACCGACTCGATCATACCCAGCATTTCCTCTGCCTGCCTGCCAAAGATAAAATCCATATTGACCATATTTTCCACACCAATGGTCACATCATGTTCGGCTGCAAAATCGCATAACCTCTGCAGGCCCTCTATGTTGCGGTCCCATGCAAGGTCAGGCATCTGCATACCCAAAGGTGAAAGATGTCCCGGATGTACCACTGCCAGACGTGAAAAAGGTGCCGACAATTCGATTATTTCCGTCATCTGGTGAATGGTTTCATCCCATATGTTCTCATTTAAACTTGCAAGGTTAAGGTCTGAGAAAGGAAGGTGGATCGTAAGGGTAAGGCCGGTCGTCTCAATGACGTTTAATATTTTTTCCAGGTTATCACCAAGAAGGGTCTGGTTCCCCTCGCAGACGATTTCCCAGCCTGAAAAACCCATATCTTCAAGTTCAAAGGCATAATCAAACGGGTCATCTACAACTGACCTGCAAGAAAAACCAATCTTACTTGGCGCAATTCCGGGACTCATGTTACCTGCCCGAGCTCACGGAAATAAGTGTTCCGTTATGGCGCCCGGCAGCAGCTTCATTGATGTTCCCAGGCTCCCTGCCATCGATAACAAAGGTCTTGATCCCGCACCGCTGGATGATCTTGGCTGCCAGCGGGTCCAGGGGCGAGTTAGAACCTGCGCTCATGTCAGTCTTCATTACAATATCAACCAGCTGGGAAGGCGTCATTGAAGATATCTTTTCTGCGTTGCTGTCAAGGTTGGGATCAGCAGTATATACCCCATCCACTGAAGTGGCATTTATGAGCAGGTCAGCCCCCACATATTCGGCCAGTACAGCCGATACCGCATCAGTTGTCTGTCCTGGTATCAGGCCTCCCATCACCACAACCCTGCCTGAAAGTGCCGCATTCCTGGCATCCTGGTAGCTGGTGAGGGGAACAGGATAAGCACTGTTTCCCAAGGCAACAATGAGAAGTTTTGCATTAATTCGAGTCATGTCGATACCGATAATGTCGCATTCCACTTCATTTGCACCCAGGTCCCTGCCAGCAGTTATGTAATCCCTGGCAATCCTGCCCCCACCGACGACAATATACGTGGTGTGTTCCTCTGCAAGTGCTTGTATACTTCGGGCATATTTCCTGATCCTTTCAGGGTCCAGATTGCTTGTAAGCACAGACCCGCCAATTGAAACCACTAATATCATTGCTTTTACCTGCCCCTTCTTATGTTATCTCAGGACTTAAATCCAAATGTTTTATTCAATGTAATTTGCTTTTTACTTTATCGTAGAAACCGTCGGCATTTATACGTACGAACCGGGCCGGTGTAGCTGCCTTTTTGATCCGGATGATGTCACTGGAAGAAATTACCTGTGAGAACTGCCCGTCCACCACCACTTCTGCTTCTTTGTCAGGCAGCAGCAGTTCCACCTTAATAGTACTCTGGCCGGGTACGGCCCACGGCCTGGAAGAGAGCTTGAACGGTGCCAGGGGTACAACTACTATGGTATCTACCTTTGGGTCAACAATGGGGCCACCTGCGCTCATGGCATAAGCAGTAGAACCGGTTGGTGTGGCTATGATCAAACCGTCAGCCCTCAGTTCTTCAATTTTATGTTCATCAACCCAGACCCTGTAAGCAAGCATCTTGGCAGGGTGGGCCGTGATGATAACCACTTCGTTAGTAGCTGGTGGAAGTTTCATGTCATTGATCCATATGTCCATCCGGAACCTCTCATCCACTTCAAATCCGGAAAGGACTGAATCTATGGTATGGAGTGCATCATCAGCTTCCACATCCACAAGAAAACCCAGGGTTCCTAAGTTTATTGAAATAACAGGCAGGGGGTCATCCATGTGCTGGACTGTTCTTAGCACTGTGCCGTCCCCGCCGATGGTTATCACCATCTGCACACCAAGCTGGCGCATCCGGGCCACTGGGAAGCCTTCAATGCCCAGCTCACTGGCAGTACCCGGGTCAACATAGATGTCCAGTTTTTCTTTGAAATGTTCAATAATATCCCCTGCTATTTCTACAGCACCGGGCTTATCGCAGCGTGAGACCACTCCTACTTTTGTTATCATTTATTTCCCCTTTAAACACTTCCGGTTTGAGATAATAAAAGTAGTATAATCTGTTACAGTATTATAACCCTATTGTTGTGAGTGCAAGAAACTGCTTAGTGACGTTAGCAGTTACTTGAACCTGAATTTCAACCTCTTTAGTAACTATGTCATTTGAAAGAACAAATGTGAATGGTGGGAATAAATATCGACGCCTTGTAGAATCAAGATGGTAGAATGAAAAAAATACGATTCGGAATATACGTAATTGTATCCAATTCGATAATTATTCTTGCTCCATCTCACTCCAGATGCGTAAAAACCGCTGCAGTGCCGTAAAGTGGGACGTGATTGCAATCACCACTATAACCCAGCCCAGCAGTTGCATAGAATATATCTCAAAAGGGTAAACAACATTTGCAGCAGTGACCATAATTATAAGTGCCAGTCGGTCTGCCCGTCCCATGATACCGCCGTAGTCCCGCCCTACTCCTACGGCCTGGGCCTGGGTGCCCATGTAGCTGGTTATCAGCACTCCTGTGATGGCGGCCGCTCCTATCATCCAGTGGGCATATCCTGCAAAGAATATGCCGCAGATGATTAAGGTATCGGCATACCTGTCAATGACATGGTCCAGCAGGTCGCCCCGGTCCGACTGGATGTTCTTCTGGCGTGCCATCACGCCATCCAAGGCGTCTGTGAATGAATTCAGTATAACAAATACCAGGGCTGCGGCAAGGTACAACCGGTTGTCTAAGGAATAATAGTAAGATACACCTGACATCAGTGCAAATATGAGCGAGAGCATAGAGACATTGTTTGGGGTCAGTCCCATGCGGGAAAGGGCTGAGGCTGAAGGTTCCAGGATAAAGCTAATATACGGCCTGTAGGTGTTGAGGGTCATCAGAACACCTCCTCGCTCCAGTCGAACCGGCCGGGCAGATACCTTTCCACCAGCTCAAAGTTACCTGCCGCCAAGTGCTCAATTATCGAATCCACCAGGATGGCAGCGTCTTCGGGTGAGGATGTGGTGGTCTCTACTTCATAGACCATGTCGTGCTTAAGGGTGGTTTCAACCAGTATCACATCCAGTGCTTCAGCTTCCATATTTTCCCTGACCTTTTCCTTGAAATATGCCCTTTCCTCAAGCCTATGGGCCAGTACGCCAGGTCTGGTCCGTAGCACAATGACCGCATTGCTCCCTTCCAGGTAGTGGGATAAGTGTCCTTCAATGATTATTGTTACGGTCTCACCTTTTACCAGTTCATCCAGGCGTCCCTGGAGTGCTTCTATATCTGCCACCAGGGAACCGCGCATTTCATCCCTTCTGGTATGCAGTCCTTCATCAGTTATCATCCGGTTAATATCTATGATCCTGTACTTCTTACCCAGTATGTGGCATATGGTGGTCTTACCAGTGCCGGGAGTACCAGTCAATGCGATTATCATAGGGAAGTGCCTGTCAATGCGATTATCATAGGGGGGTGTCAGTTAATGTGATTATCATAGGGAGGTGCCTGTCAATGTGATTATCATGAGGTATGCCTGCCAATGTGATTATCATGGAAAGTGCCTGTCAATGAAATTATCATGATTGCAATATACGGGTAAGTGCGTCCACAAGCCTGATATTCTGGGTAGGGGTGCCTACAGTTATCCTTATCAGGCTTTCCCCCGCATCCCTGAATGATGTGCAGTCACGTACGATGATGCCATTTCCCAATAGCGCCTCCGTGACATCTTTGCTCTTCTTTGGAGATACATCGATCATAATGAAGTTAGCTTCAGAAGGGTATACCCTGCAATGACCAGATAATCCATCATTTAAAAACTGCCTGCCTGTTAGCACATTCTCGATAGTCCTTTTCCTGTGATCAGTGTCCTGCAGGGCTGCCAGTCCTGCTGCTACAGATATCCTGCTTATGGCAAATGGGGTGGTCACCTTCATATATTCCCTGGTTATCCACTGCGGTACCACGGCGTAACCAACTCTAAGACCTGCAAGTCCCATAGCCTTGGACATGGTACGGCCCACTATGAGATTATCATATTCAGTTACTAGGCCAGTAAGGCTCCTGTCTGCGAACTCCACATAGGCCTCGTCAAGGAACACCAGCGCCCGGGTGGATTCTACGATCTTCCTGACATCGGCTTCTGGTACAGTATTGCCTGATGGGTTATTGGGTGAGACAAGGTAGATAAAACGTGTGGAATCGCTGAGTGCTAAAATCACTGAGTCAGTATCCACGCTGTAATCGATCAGCCGCTTCACATAGACCGGCACCCCGCCTGCTGACCTGACAGCGATCTCGAAATATGAGAACGTGGGAGTGGGGATAATAACATCTGTACCGGGCTGCACGAAGAGTCGCATCAGTGTATCAACAACACCATCCATACCTGCACCCAGAACCAAATTATCTTCCGGATAACCCACGTAGTCTGCAAGGGCACACCGGAGTTCGGCAGCGTCTACCGAAGGGTACACGCTTATAGTATCAGCCATGTTACGCACAGCTTCGACTGCCATGGGTGAGGGACCCAGCGGGTTCTCATTCGAGCCCAGTTTGATGATATTACCAGGTTCAATACCGTAGCCGACCGCTATCTCCTCTATGGATCTGCCTGGGACGTATTCCTTTATTCCCTTGATGGAGTCCTTTATGAATTCCTTGGCATGCGTCATTCTGCCCCCTCAATGCCCTGCGCCACAACATCTATCACTTTATCTATCTGCTCAGTTGTTATCACCAGGGGCGGCACGAATCGTAGCACAGAGTCTGACGTACAGTTAAGCAGCACACCGTTCTCCCTTGCATAGTCAACAACGGGCCCGCATTTGACTGCCATTTCCATACCTACCATCAATCCCTTTCCCCTGATCTCCCTGACAACTTCCAGTTCAAGCTTTTCAAGCTTATCTACTAAGTAGTGTCCCATCCGGGCCGACCTGTCTACCAATCCCTCATCTTCCATAACTTTAAGTGATGCAAGAGCAGCCGCACATAACAGTGGTCCGCCGCCAAAGGTGGCTGCATGGTCACCTTTTTGCATCTTTGAAGCGGTCTCCTCCTTTGCAAGCAGTGCACCCATGGGTAATCCACCTGCCATTGCCTTGGCCATTGTCATGATATCGGGCACTACACCTGAGTGTTCACGTGCGAACCACTTCCCGGTCCGGCCCATGCCGGTCTGTACCTCGTCAAATATGAGCAGTGCACCGGCATCTTCGCAGATATCTCTTGCCGCTTGCAGGTAACCATCGTCGGGAACGCGGATACCTCCTTCACCCTGGATTGGTTCCAGTATCAGGGCGGCCGTGTCGTTGTTCACGGCACCTTTCAGTGCCTCCACATCGTTGTATGGTACAAACTCCACCTTCTGGATGAGAGGCTGGAACGGCTCCCTGTACTGCGGTTTGTGGGTCACGCTCAACGCACCCATGGTCCTGCCGTGGAAACTGTGTTCTGCCGCCACAAAATCGGTTCGTCCGGTGGCCCTGCGGGCAAGTTTTAACGCACCTTCTACAGCTTCTGTTCCTGAATTGCAGAAAAAAACACGGTCCATGCCTGTCCTGGGTACAAGCCGGGCTGCCAGTTCGGATTGCTGGCGGGTATAATATAAGTTTGAAACATGAATTAGTTCTGACACCTGCCTGCTAACTGCTTCCACTACGGCCGGATGACAGTGGCCGATATTGTTGACCGCAATCCCTGCAACACAATCTATATAATCCTTACCCTGACTATCCCGGACCAATGCACCCTGTCCGCTGGTAATGGCTATGGGTTGGCGGGTATAGTTCTGGAAGACATACTTTGAATCCTTTTCAAGGATATCCTGATATAAGTTTTTCATAGGCTATTCGTATCAGTGATATAAGTTTTACGTGATAAAATCTTTGATGGGACCCAGTTGGGAAAATAGCCGACAGGATGTTAAACCAGATTTTCCACGCTTTCGGCAGCTTTTTTTAACTCAGTTAAAATAAGACCCAAGCCCCCTTCTTTGTTAGCCATTACTACAATCAGGGCATTGGGACCGGCAGAATAGGTGATCAGACTGTTCTCATCGGTTTCCACAATAATGGAATTAAGCGCTTCACTGCTGAGTCTCTTTATAGTGGACTCAGCAGACATATGAAGTGTGGCTGTCAGGGCTGCAAAGGCTTCACAGTCCGAATCCTGGGTGGCCCTGGATACCATTAACAGTCCATGACGGGAGATGATGGCAGATAGCTTGATATCACCCAATGATTCCAACTTGATTAAAATTTCTTCAAGCTTTTCCTTTAATGTTGCCATATTACATCCCACGTCTCCCAACTGCACTTATGGCTGTGTTCAATATGAAAATAAAATATATTACAGTAATCTGGAATACAGTGAGAGATATTTTCATAATAAGGATCATATCATCTCCTGGTGTAGGATTGATAAAATATTCAATTACTGCTGCAATAAAGAAAAATATCGAGCCGACAAACATCATATTAAAAGCTTTAATAATCTGGTCATATTCAAGGAATAACCTGGACCGTATAACATCAGGATCTATTTTTTTCATAGTGGAAGCTATCAAGAAAAAGATTACCACGATCATCAGCCTGGCAATGAAATCAATTGCATCGAAAATAAAAAAGATATTATCCATTCATTTTTCCTCTTATCTGAACCGACACTCTTGTTAAATATTGCTCTTTATCTATCGTTCAATGCTATATATTTTACTTTATTCTGAGACCGTTACAATATATGTTGGTGAATATTATAAAACCGCAGATGAACACAGATGAACGCAGATTTTCAGGTAGCGTATCCACGTTTATCTGCGGTTATTTTGATAGTACCAACATGTAATGTAACAGTCTCTTTATTCTACACAGGGAAATTACTTGGTAAATTATGATTTTTTACACAAACATGCCTTCTGAAACTGTACTTGAGCTATTTTTATTGAGCAAGACCTTTGATATGGCACTTTCCATATCTTCAACCTCAACCTGTTCCTTCTCTTTTCGAATGGCAAACATCCCTGCCTCTGTGGCAATGGCCTTTAATTCAGAGCCGTTGGCCCCATCAGCGATCTTAGCTAGATAATTAAAGTCAATGGTCTTCGAAAGGGTCATATTCCGGGTATGTATACCCAGGATCTTTGCTCTGGCTTCCTGGTCTGGCATAGAGACTTCTATGAACCTATCGAACCTTCCCGGACGCAAGAGTGCTTGGTCAAGGATATCCAGCCTGTTTGTGGCTGCCAGCAGCCTTACCTCGCCCCTGGGATTAAAACCATCCATCTCGGACAATAACTGTATCAAGGTACGCTGTACCTCCCTATCACCGGCTGTGGCGCCATCATATCGCTTGGCCCCGATAGAATCCAGTTCGTCAATGAAAATTATGCTTGGTGCCTTATCTTGGGCAAGTTTGAACAATTCCCTTACCATGCGCGCACCTTCTCCTATGTATTTCTGGACCAGTTCGGAACCAACGATACGCAGGAAAGTGGTACTTGTATGATTTGCCACTGCCTTTGCAAGCATGGTCTTCCCGGTCCCGGGAGGGCCGTAAAGCAATACACCATTGGGTGGGTCTATCCCTATCTTTGTAAATGCTTCGGGTTTGGTAAGGGGCAGTTCTACAGCTTCCCTTAGTTCCCTGATCTGGTCATTAAGTCCTCCGATTTGTGTATAATCCACATCTGGCGTTTCTATAACCTCTACACCTTTGAGAAGGGCACTTAAGGATGAAGGAAGCACTCCCACTACTGCCAGAGTTTGCTGGTTCAGGGCCACCTGGGCCCCTTGTTCCAAGTCAGACCCTTTTATAAATTTTGACAAGCCAACCACAAACTGGGGTCCGGTACTGCTCCTTACTATTAGTTTGCCGTTTTCAAGAACTTCAACAATAGTGCCCACAATAAGAGGTGAGGTTTTCAAGCGTTCCAGTTCACTGGTAAGTGATCTTAAATCCCGTTCAAATTTTATTTTTTGGGACTCAGCATAACGTTTCTCTGATTCGATCTTATGATTTTGCTCCCTCAGGACATGATTTCTTTCTTCCAACTGGTGCATTCTATCAATAAGGTATCGTGAAAAATCATCGTTTCTTAGTTCTGGCGGAATGTCGACAGATAATCTTTTTACACTGTCCTCTTCAATGATTCCTGTCATATTTAATCTCCGAACAATATTTAAGTCCATACGATATATAGCCTTTTCGAAGGTTGAATTATAATGCAGTGTGAAATATGCGGCGTAGAGATTATTGGATCTGCAAGGAAAGTAGTTGTTGAAGGAACAGAACTTGATGTTTGCGGCAGTTGTTCTCAGTATGGTAAGGCATCCCAGGGTTGGACCCCTGTTCCAAGAAAGGTTGCACCCGTTGCAACTACACCCAAACCCGTTATAAGAAAAACCAAACGCCGAACCTTTGATGATATGGATGATGAGATCGTATCAGATTATAGCAAGATCATCCGTGAGGCCAGGGAAACAAAGGGATGGACATTGGAGGAACTCGGCCTGAATATCAAGGAAAAGGCAGCCCTGATACGCAAGATCGAGCGTTCTGAGATCAAACCTGAAGATAATTTGCGAAAGAAACTTGAACGCAGCCTGGAGATCAAACTCACTGAACGGGTCAGTCATGACACCATGGAGCATGGAACCGGGTTCCAGGGCACAACACTTGGAGATATTGTCAAAATTAAACGAAAATAAAAGGATATAACTCAACCTTTTCTAATTATTATTGATGCATTTGCTATTTCAGGATTTATTAAAAATCCTGGTATTCCTCATCGCTTCCGGCACCCAATTCCATTTCAGGCATTTCGTCAATGTCCTTGGCAAGTAATGAGAATACATCATGCCTTGGGCTTACTATTATAATATGGGCTGGGGGATGGATCTTTTTTAATCTTCCAATGGCTGAACTTGCATGGTCTCCCAGGGGAACTACTGCAGCTGAATTGCAGTTTTTCCTTAGGTTGGTGTGCATTACATCCTCCAATACTTTATCTGCCTCTTCAGGGTCCAGTTTTTTCGGGCTATCATCAAAGGATAAATGACCGTACCTGACCAGGTCCCTGAGTGCTACATTTACCTTTATGTTGCTCTCAGCCCTTATTACTGCAAACGATTTCATTTTTAACACTCCCCTATAAATGATTACATTTATTGCTATATATATTTTTCAGAATAATGCGAATATTTATCATAACATATTTTGTATCAAATACTTAAGTTCTTTGCTTCGTTTTGTTCACTGTGTATTGACACCTTCCAATGGTAACTACTGAATTGGCACTCTATTCCGTAAAATGATTGGGCAGTTCATCCTTTTCCAATATGATATCACCGGTTTTCAGACCCTTTGCTTCTTCTGGTATCATGACCTCACTTATGGCCTTATCAGATATTATTGCACTATTACCCAGTGGATCCTCGATAATAATAGTAATACCAAGCTCACCCAGCCTCACCTGCCGTAATAACTCAAGTATCTCATGTGCCCTATTTACACTCCCGGACGGCTCATCTTCCCATCGTGTCACCATCCCCACGACATCCTCAATGCGGCACAGCACACCTTCAACATTTGATACATAGGATTCACTTGCAGGCCCGGGTTCGATATTAATTCCCAGTTCAGGAATCCTGATAGTCCCGGAAATAGAGCGTATCACCCTTATATCCAGGTCCCCGGGTGATTCCACTCCCAGGGTGAACCTCATAGGCTCGCGCTGGGTTAAGATCATTGTATCAGCATACTTGAACCCACAGTCACATTGGGAGCAGGTATGTATAACATCGCCAAAAAACGGGATATTATCCGGCTGCCAAGTAATTATAATGGAGTTTTGGCACAGCGGACAGTTGGTTTTAGTAATAAAAGGTTCAGGGTCCTTATTCACTATTTGCCACCGAAAATCTTGGAACGGTCGATCCTGACACCCATAGGAGCAACGATCACCTGCTCTTCACCCACACCGGCAATATCACCGTGGACATCTTCCACTACTTGTTTAAGTTCCTTGATAGCACGGTCGAGATTGAATTTGTCCCTTTTTAACAAAGAAATGTCAACGAGAAGCAGATTGCCATCATATACTTCCTTCTTGAGGTCAGGTAACTCATTCAAATTATTAAGCTCTGCAATACGGATATACATCTCTGCCGGTTCGTTCTCTATTACCTCTTCATAATCACTTAGATCAAGATCCACATATTCATCAACATTGGATTTGGACTTCGCTGCGCCCTTAAATAGTTCTTTGAGTGCTGCCATTAATATTCACCCTTATAATAATCTAAACAGGATAACCTAACTAACTTATACGATTGCCATCACATATATGTTTTTGTTTTCCTGCAACTGAAAGCATCATATTGAACCCCTGTTACAGTTCGATCTTCCATATCCTGTCACCCACATAATGTATTGTCTTGATGACCTTTCCACTATCCCCGATCATCTGTTCACCGGACACCAGCGCCCTGCCAATGGCCAGGGGTTTACCATGCGTCTGCTCTACAATTATGACCAGATCCCCTTCATCAATACCAGGATCGGCAGAGACAATGCCCGGGCGCATGATATCCGCACCTTTGGCAATAAATGAAACGGCACCTGCATCTACTATTACCAGTCTTTTTAGAGGTTGGAGTTCCAATGCGCCCTGGACAGTAAAGAATGGCTCACCATCTGTAATGAAAAAGAGCGGTTTTCCATCCACAAGTATCAGTTTTTGATCCTCTGCCTGGGCTAACTCAATGCGCTTATTTCCAATAACAGTGTCGGCATCCTCAAGAATATTCCTGATCGTATTGATCATTTCTTTTTGCTGGCTTTTCCGGAGTTGATGCCTGGGTTTTGCTTTCACGTATCGCATTCCTAATTATTCGATAGAAGATTTCGATAGAGGATTTCGATAAAAATCCCCGAAAAAAAATCCTCGATAGAAGTCTTCATTAGAAGTCTTCGATAATTTTAAGTAGGCGTATAACTACTTGAACCACTATTCATAGTTTGGCATTTAATCTTTTGCAATGCTATTGGATATGGAAATGGTTACATTATCCGCATTTACCAATGAAAATGGTATGTCACTTGTATGTAAAAGAAATACGCAATTAAAACACGAGATAAATAAAGTATAACTCAGATTATAATACGAGGAGCAATAAATATGGGGAAAAGACCTCTTGACATTCTAAATAATACACTGGGCAAGCCTGTCATTATTAAATTAAAAGGTGAACGCATTTTCAGGGGTACACTTGAAGGTTATGATATTCACATGAACCTGGTACTGGACAATGCAAAAGAATTATCAGACAGCGAAAACGAAAAAACACTGGGTACAGTGGTGATCAGGGGTGACAATGTGGTATATATCTCACCATAGACCGGTGTGATCTCCACAATATATATTTACTCTGGACACATAGGGAATTGCCCTTGAGCAGTAATTATCATACAGTCATAATCAAAAATTATAATCATAAAAGGTAGAATAATATGTCGAAAGGTACTCCATCAATGGGAAAGAGGCAGAAGCGCCTCCATATCAAGTGCAGGCGGTGCGGCAGAGTTTCATTGAATATTCATAAGAAGGTTTGTGTTGCATGCGGATTCAAAAAAACAACTCGTATGAGAAGTTATAAATGGCAGAGGAAATCAGGATTAAATGGCGACTGAACTTTCCATTGTCTAATTACATTATTAACAATCAAATTATCAGGTGAACCTTATTGCGTGAATCCTGTGGAATTGTCGGTCTCGCATTAAATGATAGGGAATCGGATAACGCTGCATTACCGATTTATTATGCATTATATGCCCTGCAGCATAGGGGCCAGGAATCTACAGGTATTACGGTTCATGATGGTAAAAGTGCCGGGACCCTCAAAGGTATGGGGCTTGTGCCTGATGTTTTTAAGAAGTATAACCTTAGCGACCTGAAAGGTTTTGTGGGCATCGGGCATGTAAGGTATTCTACAACCGGTGATTCCACTATAGAAAACAGCCAGCCCCTGATAGTGAATTTCATGGACCGGACCATTGCCATAGCCCATAATGGTAATCTGGTCAATAGTGCGGACCTTGTGGCAGAGTTCGAGGCTGAAGGTCAGGTATTCCTCACTTCATCGGATACCGAAGTTATAGCCCGCCTGCTGGTCAAGGAACTTCTTAAAACTGATATTCTGGGTGCGGTCGAGGAAGTCATGAAAAGACTGGTGGGTTCATACAGCCTTACCATCCTTGTGGATGATACGTTAGTGGTCGTAAGGGATCCCCTTGGTTTCAAACCATTATGCCTGGGTGAGTTGGACGGGGGATATGTGGTCACATCTGAAAGTGCTGCTATTGATACCATTGGCGGTAAGCTTATTCGTGATGTACGACCCGGAGAGGTCCTGATATTCAAGGACGGGAGATATTCCAGCCACCATTTGTTCAAGACAAAGAACACTGCCCATTGTGTGTTCGAATACATCTATTTTGCCCGCGCTGATTCGATTATTGACGGACAGCTTGTCTACCAGACCAGGATACGCATTGGTGAGAGGCTGCTGGATGAACATGCCATTGATGCCGATATTATTTCACCGGTCCCGGATAGCGGTATAACTTTCGCCATCGGGTACAGTAAGAAATCGGGTATTGATTATATAGAAGGCCTGATGAAGAACAGGTATATTGGCAGGACCTTTATCATGCCGGACCAGAAAATGCGGGAGACTGCGGTCAGGCTGAAGCTCAATACCATCAGGCAGAATCTTGAAGGTAAGAAGGTTATATTGTTGGATGACAGCATTGTCAGGGGTACAACTTCCCGGCGTATTGTGGATATGGTGCGCAAGGCAGGTGCTGAGGAGGTGCATATGCGTATAGGCAGCCCGCCTATTGTGTCACCCTGTTATCTCGGTATCGATATGGCAACCAGGGAAGAACTGGTAGCGGCCCATAAGACCGTGGCAGGTGTGGAAGCGGTCATCAATGCTGACAGCCTGGGATATGTGAGTGTGGAAGGACTGGTGGAAGCTGTCGGAATACCCGCGGATGACCTGTGCCTTGGCTGCCTGACAGGCGTGTATCCGGTGGAGATATCGGGTGAGGAATGCAAGAGGCGCCAGTTGACCCTCAACCAATTCTAAGGACGATATTTTTCAGGCCTTTGCCTTTTGGAACATGTAACCACCCAGACCGATGGTGGCAGCAGCAAATAGGAATAAAACTGCAATGCAAATGTGTATTGGAATCTCGGTCTCGCCCATCAGGGTATATCGCAGTGCCATGATACCATATGTAAGCGGGTCAAGATAGACCAGCGTTTTCAGCCATGAAGGCAGGTCGCCTATCCTGAAAAATGCACCGCTTAGCAGTAGTACAGGCATGGTGATGAAAGTCATTATCATCTGGAACCCTTCATGGCTCTCGGTCTGTGAGGCCAGGGCAATGCCCAGCCCTATAAAACCAAGGCCTATGAGAAGCATCACACCCACACTGGCAGCCATCCCAAGATAGGACTGGAATTCTACCCCGATGATAAATGCTATCAGCATGATCAATGTGCCCTGTATCATAGCTGTGGTCACACCTCCCAGTGCCTTTCCCAGTGCCACAAAGAACCTAGGCACCGGGGCAATGAGTATTTCCTTTAAGAATCCGAATTCCCGATCCCAGATGATGCTGACACCTCCTATAAGTGATGAGAACAGGATGGTCATACCGATGATACCGGGGGCTAAAAAACCGATATTAGTCTGTCCGCCGCTGCGCATCTCAAATGATGAATTGAATGCTGTACCCAGGATTACCAGGAAGAACAGGGGTGTGGCCAGGGAGCCAATGATCCTGCTCTTTGACCTCTTGAACCTGAGCATTTCACGTAGCCACATGGTATATACTGTGTTCAGTGCAATGACGATATTTTCAGACAAAACAGACGCGTGGTCTGCCATATCAGCGCCTCCTTGCCTGGAGATTATAGTTTATCCTGTCAACACTGCTGGTCTCTTCTTCCCTGATGGCCCTGCCTGTGTAGGATAGGAATACATCGTCCAGTGTGGGGCGGTGCAGGTCAACGGACAGGACGTTGATACCGGCATCGGATGCGATCTTCAGGACATGTGGTATCCGCCCCGCCCCGTCCTTGATAGTAATAAATATGCTGCTGTCCTTCTGCTGAACGCTTCCTGCAGAACCGTTCTTGTTGTAAAGGTCGAGTAGTCTTGAAGCAAGCTCCCCGGTTTCCACGGTAAGTATGATCACATCCCCACCCAGTGCATTCTTCAGGTTCTCTGGCGTGTCCAGGGCTTTTACCTGGCCAAAGTCGATTATGGCTATGCGGTTGCACAGGTGGTCGGCCTCTTCCATATAGTGTGTTGTCAGCATGATGGTGACGTTTTTTTCCTTGTTCAGTTGCCGTATGTAGTCCCATATATGGTTGCGGGTCTGGGGGTCAAGTCCGAGGGTGGGTTCATCAAGGAACAGTACTTTTGGGTGGTGCATGAGTCCCCTGGCTATTTCGAGGCGTCTCATCATCCCGCCGCTATATGTTTTGACGATCACATCGGCTTTATCATTGAGTTCGACCAGTTCCAATACGTCTGCGATCCTTTGTTTTCGCAGTTGTTTTGGCAGACCGTACAGCCGCCCGTGGAGGTCCAGGTTTTCCTTGCCTGTGAGCCTGTCGTCAAGGGTGGTACCCTGGAACACCATACCGATATTTTTCCTGACCTCTGAGGGCTGTTTGCTGATGTCGGCTCCCCATACTTGTGCACTACCGTTACTTGGTGTTATCATGGTGGAGAGCATGTTGATGAGTGTGGTCTTGCCTGCTCCGTTTGGTCCTAACAGACCGAATAGTTCTCCATTGTTTACCTGGATATTGATGTTGTCTACTGCTACTATGTCATCAAATCTGCGGGTCAGGTTGAATGTCTCAATGGCGGGTGTGTTCATGGGTGGTACATTCTTTTGTTAGTATTTAATGTTGAAGATATTAAGGCGCAGGTGTTATTTGGATGTGTGGGGATATATTGATGTGGCTGTCGGAATAGGTGTTTGGTTGTGTTCGGGTTGCAGCGGGATTGGGCTTGAGCGCTGGGCAAGTGCTTTTTATGCGCAGGAGGGGGTGTGAAACCGCTATATGCAGGTGCGATATATTGTATAGAGTATATCATGACTGCTACTAATTACCTCACCCACCATTTATCGTTTCAACTATTTCCCTAAAACTTTCAAGTCCGGCTTCCACATTTTCTATAATCTCATTTGCCAGAATATCAGGGTCCGGCAAGTTATCCAGATCAGCCAGACTTTCATCTTTTACCCAGAAAATGTCAAGATTTGTTTTATCTCGTGAAACTATTTCCCCATAAGAGAATTTTCTCCAGCGTCCATTAGGATTGTCTTCTGACCATGTTTCGGTTCTCACATGTCTGTTTTCAGGATTATAACAGCTAATAAAATCCTTTAGGTCTTCAAATTTCATGGGGTTCTTTTTCAGCGTAAAATGAACATTGGTACGGAAATCATAAATCCAGACCTCTTTTGTCCAGGGGTCTTTACTTGCTGGCTTATTGTCAAAGAACAGCACATTTGCTTTTACACCCTGTTTGTAAAAAATACCTGTCGGAAGTCGTAAAACTGTATGCAAATCTGTTGTTTCAAGTATGTTTTTACGAACTGTCTCCCCGGCACCTCCTTCAAACAGTACATTATCAGGCAGGACAACTGTAGCACGTCCGTCTGATTTCAGTAGAGTATGGATATGCTGTAAAAAGTTCAACTGCTTGTTGGAAGTGGTTGCCCAGAAATCCTGGCGATTGTAAACAAGGTCTTCTTTTTCCTGCTTTCCCTCTTCATTTGTAAAAGTCATGCTGCTTTTTTTACCAAAAGGAGGATTGGTCAGCACATAATCATAACGGTCGCCCGGATCGGATATGAGTGAATCCACTGATGATATGTAAGATTCACCGTCAATCTCGCCAATGTTATGAAGGAACATATTCATGAGGCACATTCTTCTTGCACTTGCAACAATCTCATTTCCTGAAAATGTCCTGTCTTTGAGAAATTCCTTTTGCTCTTTATCCAAACTGTAATTTTCCGGGTTGCTGATAAAATCATACGATGCAAGGAAGAAGCCACCGGTTCCACATGCGGGGTCGCAGATTGTTTTTTCAGGTTCTGGATGAATGCACTCAACCATTGCCATGATTAGCACACGGGGAGTGAAATACTGACCTGCCCCACTTTTCACGTCCTCTGCATTTTTTTCAAGCAGACCTTCATAGATTTTCCCCTTAAGGTCAGTACCCATCATGCTCCAGTTTTCTTTATCGATCATGCCTATGATGCGATAGAGCTTGGCAGGGTCCTGTATCTTGTTCTGTGATTTTGTAAATATCTGTCCAAGGATGCCCCTGGCCTGGCTTAATTCGCGGAGCAGTTCTGTATAATGGGATTCCAGTTCAGCGCCTTTTTTCGAGACCAGGCTTTCCCAGTTGTATTTTTCCGGAATAGGGAGTTTACGGTCATACGGTGGTCTTGAGTATTCATCTGCCATCTTCAGAAAAAGCAGGTAGGTTAACTGTTCCAGATAGTCGCCGTAGCCGACACCATCATCCCGGAGTACGTCTGCGAAACTCCATACTTTTGATACTATGGGTCCTGTGTTGCTCATTATTTATCCATTTTTGTCATGTTCTTTTTGATGCAGCAGTGCTTGGCGACGGAAAATAGTGATTATGCGGCATACATTACTTTCCCGCTTTTGGCATATTCAACAACGAGGGAAGTTCCGTGCTCAAACTCTTCTGAAGTTAGGGTAACAATATCAAGAGGCATCATGAAATTCTTAAGAGTCATTATTTCAGCGTATTTAGTTAATCTTGCTCTTTCAAAAATGTCTTTGCCGCGAAAATCTTCTGATATAATTAGAATATCAACATCGCTTTCCTCTGTGGTTGTTCCTTTGACCTGTGATCCAAATAAAATTATCTTTGAAACTTTCAATCCTTTTTCTTTCAGGCATTTTTCAAAGAATCTGACAGCATCAGTTACTTTTCTTTTAACCATCTTATATGACTCCTTGAATTTCCGAATATATAGTCCTTTGAGAGCCTTTTCTATGGATAAATGACACATGAATACGGAATAAAAAAACCTCTCTCCGCTGAATATGAATTCCGCGGTATCCATGTCATAATCAGCTTGCCTAAACCACTCATTTTTATACATGAGTTTTTCTCCTTGTTGGTTTATTGTTGTTTTCATTTATCTGCTTTTCTTGGCGTATCCTCTCCAGTAGTTTCTCAGCAGGCTCCCAGTCCGGAGCGTTGCGGGCTTCTTCCAGCTCTTTTTCGTTAAGCAGTTTTCCCTCGAAGGCTTTTTTCAGAATGCTCTGGCGCATGGATTCTGCTTTTTGCAGGGATTCTGCTATGGTTACTTCCATTTTGTCGCAGATTGAGAGGCGGCGCTCAACCTCTCCCACGATACGGCACTGCTCGGCGAGAGGGGGGAGGGGGAAAAACATTGATTGGACACGAGACTTATTTAATGCCTGTTGATTATTGCCTGAACCCATTGTACGAGTGTGTTCATACTCACTTTCAAGGAAATAAAAAATATATTCAGGTGGTAATCCTACTTCAGATACACAGATTGCTGCAGAGTTTTGATTGTTGCATGCGGCTATTTCCAAAATGGCAGCTTGCCCTCGTGTCTTACCTTCTCCAATCATACCTAATAGTACAGTCCCCTGTGGATGAACTTCAGTAGAAGAATTTGTGAGTCCTAACTCAGTAATCGTTTCTTTTGTCTGAAAAATTTTACAGAAGGCAACTTCTCCACTGCTCACCAAAGGAATTTGTCCACCCCAATAATCTGGACGTTTTCTACTGGGCGTAGCACCCACATATATATTAAATGCTTGACCAAAATTAGACCAGATCCACCCCTCCGGCAACTCCGGCAACCCGTTCTTATCCGGCACCTTAGGCTCTTTGTATTTACCTTTGCCGTCCCACTTTTCGCGCCGCTCCTCCAGTATGCGCACCAGCAGCACATCCGCAGGCTCGTAGTCGCGCCCCTCATTACGCGCAAGTTCAGCCTCGGTGGGTACGAGTTTGCCTTCGCAGGCGTTTTTTAAAACAGCCTGACGGTAAATTTTAAGTTGCTTCTGCGCTGCTTTGAAGTTTTCAATGCCGTTGTCTAGATCGCTGAAAAGCTGTTCGATTTTGGAGACTATGGCTCGTTGTTCGGAGAGTGGGGCCATTCCAAATGATATTGGATAGATTTTTCTTGAAGATATAACTGGCTGTGCTGTACTTACTGAGAAACGATTTAGATTTAAATTTCTTAAAACATGAAAAAGAAAGTTTGTATCTATTAACCAAGAATCTACTATAAGCGCATTATCGGTAATCCAACATTTTGGTGATGTTTTATGAACAGCACCACATTTGGCACCAACTCGGCCTATTATCAATTTACTTTCTTCAAATATGAATTTGTTGTGATATCCTGTAATTCCATTCCCCCCATAAACAGGAAAAATACCACTTTGATCCATTTGGTATGTTGTTAATCCTTTTCCACTATGGACAGAGATAATATCACCAAGCGTTGTCCACACCCAACCCCCCGGTAGTTCATATAGCGCGCCATCATTCATCATGCCAGCGCCTCCTGCGTCTTTCTACCAATTATTAACCGCAGATGAATGCAAATAAACGCAGATGCGCCGTATGGATTGTTATGAAATACGGATGCGCACGGATCCGTGAAAATCCGTCCTATCTGTGGCATCCGTGTTCCTCGTCGTGATGGCGGCGCTTTTTTAGTTTCACTAAGATTCACGGTGCCCCTATATTCTGTTAATTCGCTAAACATTGTATATGCCGGACCAGATTATGATGCAATTATGATGCAATTATAAAATGTATTTCGTCCCTCTGCCTACCGTACCTACCTTTCGTAATAGTTTTTTTTCAACAAGATCAGCCAATTCTCGAGAAGCTGTAATTCTTGAAACACCACTTAATTCTTGATAGTCCTTCTTCGTTATCTTACCATTTTCCCTCACAAAATCAATCGCCTTTTTCTGCCTTTCATTAAGTTCGTTTTCTCACCCCACTTCCGGCTTTTCCGCTTCCGACATTTTCAAATATTCCCTGCTCGGTTTGAAATTAAGATAAAAATGTGTATCAGTATAATCAACCTCAGGGTGGGGGCAATTTTGCTCATCGCAAACAATTCTCATTCTCTCCATACCTGAATCAATTTTTTGCATATATGTATCAAATATTAAACGCAGATGAACGCAGATGCACCGTATGGATTGCGATTGAACACGGATTGCGCGGATGACACGGATGCGCACGGATTCGTGAAAATCCGTGTTCTATGTTGCTGATATGGCATTTTTCCAGTCTCATTCATGCTGACGTGGTCTATGGAATATGAAATATCCACATTGTCGTTCATGCATGTTCCATTTCCTTATCCATCTGATCCAGGATTTTCTTTATATCCAGCCTGAGTGAAGGCAACCTCAATTCAATTGTTTCCCAAACCACATCATACCTGATTCCAAAGTATTTATGAACCAGCTTATCACGCATTCCGGCAATTATTTTCCAGGGGATATCAGGATTTTTCTTCCTTATGCCAGGGGGAATTTTCTTGACAGCCTCTCCGATAACTAAAAAATTCCTTATAACGGCATCGCCTGTTTTATCATCAGTTCTGAATTTTTCAAAATCCAAACCCTCTGTGTATTTTTCTATCTTCCCTATTGCTTCAAGAATATCGTCAAGATAAAGCCTGATATCTCTATCCTTTTTCATACTTGTATAGCCTCATTCAATATTCTATCTTTTATGCGTGGCTTCAGTGTATCTTTCATCACAAGATCAACTTTAACGCCAAGTATTTCACCCATATAATTCTCAAGTTCTATATACTTGAATAAATCAATAGTTTCAGTGAACTCAACTAAAATATCTAAATCGCTTCTCTTTTTCTGTTCGCCCCGAACATAAGAACCAAAGATTTCCAGATTTTTAACATTGTATTTATCTCTGAGGATTGCCATACTATTTTTGAGTTTCTTCATTATACTTTCAACTTCGTTCACATTAGTTTTCTGTATCATAATGCCAGCTCCCCCTGCGTTATTCGTGTTCTATTTTGTTTTTGGGCGTTTTGCATGATTTCCATAAACAAGAAGGTCATTCACTTTACCCCATATCTTCAAAAACTTTTGAAACCGCAGTTTTCAAATGAGGCAAATCGTCCTTTGCAGTTTCCCATAGAATTTCTAGATCAACCCCGAAATATTCATGAATAAGCTTGTCCCTCATACCCGCCATCTGTTTCCATGGGACATCCGGATATTTCTTTCTTATTTGTTCTGGAACATTCTTGGCAGCTTCCCCGATTATTTCTATGCCGCGAACCACGCTGTATATTGTCTTTTTATCATTTATGAAATCCTCGAACTCCATTCCATCAATGAAATTTTCGACATCGTTTATAGAATCAAGTATGTCCTGAACAAAATCTCCATAATCCCGTTTTTTCATACGTTAATTACCTCTTCAAGGATATACTTGCCAATTCTTGGTTTTAAAGCCTTCCTGGATACAAGATCAACTTTAACCCCAGTATTTTTCCCAAGGAATTCTTCAAGTTCCATAAATTTGAAAAGACCTACTGGTTCCTGAAATTCCACAAGAATATCCAGATCACTACCCTCCTTTTGTTCTCCTCTGACGTATGAGCCAAAAACTCCGAGCGTTTTGACTTTATATTTCTCTTCAAGAACAGACTTATTTTCCCGAAGCTTCATGATAATCTGGTCAATTTTATTTTTCATACTGCCAGCGCCTCATTCATTTCATTAATAACCGTATTCATACCACTGCCAAAGAGCTGAAACATCATACCACGGCCTCCATGTGCGTCAAATGGTGTGTAGTCTAGATCTTCCACTTCAATATGAAAACTTGTTGCAATATGTTCTTTCATCATTCTCAGCCAGTTCATCTGCTCTTCATTAAACTTTAATGCTCCGGCTTGTTTTTCAAATACCCATTTCTGGAAGTTCCTATCCACTGTTTTATCATAGGCTGTCAGTTTATCATCAATACCTGTTACCCTGCGGATAAGGGATACAAGAGCTACCAGCTCACTTTTCGGGCTTTTCCCGTTCACCTTTTCAAGTTGCTCGTATGCCTGCCATACGTGCAACGGTGCAAGCAAGGGTTTATCCATTTTTAATTTTTCAAGAATATCTTTAACCATACTGGAAGTCAACTCTCTGAGCCTATATGGCTGATCATAAAAAATGCTGAGTGCCATTATCTCATCCTTATGCTCTTCCATATACTCAGAAAAATCATTTACAATTTCTCTGGCTTTATCTGCGGCATCATCTCCCCATTCAGCTTTTGTGACTTTATCAATATTCGAAGTATCAATGATCTGTTCATGAACCTTGCGAACATTTTCAATGTATCCGTTAAGTTCTCCGCTAAAGGTTGAACTTGCTGTTTTACTTAAGTTTTCCTTTGCCATCTCATGAGCTTTGGTTGTTGTAATCTCAGGGTTTGCCCTCTTCAGCTCCCCAGCTTCATCTTCGATCTTATCCGGGTTATAAGCATTCAGCAGATCTTTAACAGTTTGATTAATAGTCTTGCCGTTTGCCTTTTCTTCAAATGTTTCTTTTTCCTTGTCAGTAAGTTGTTTTTCCAGTCTGGTAAGGCGGCTTGCAAGTGAAGTGAACAGGTCTTCATCCTTGGCCCCCATAGTTACAGCGGCAAGTAGCTCCTTCATCGGAATGGCGCGTTTTCGCTCCAGAGGGCGGCTGTCGGTTTTAATTGATTTTGTAACCCCTACAGCATCCACAACAACAAAATGTGTTTTTGCTGAAAACGCTGAGGGAGTAACCTTTTTCAAATCATCATAACCTAATATGCGAGTACCTCGCCCTTTCATCTGCTCAAAGTAGTTTTTGCTTTTCACATCACGCATAAAAAGCAGACATTCAAGGGGTTTAACATCAGTGCCCACAGAGATCATAGCCACGGTAACGGCAATTCTTGGATTATAAGCATTTCTGAATTGTGTGAGTATAGATTTCGGGTCTTCTTCGGTTTTATAAGTGATTTTCTTACAAAACTCATTACCCTCATTAAATTCTTCTCTGACTATTTGAATAATATCATCAGCATGGCTGTCTGTTTTTGCAAAAATTAGAGTCTTGGGGACTTCTTTTCTACCCAGAAATATCTCAGGCAATTTGTTTTTAAAAGCACGGATGATATTTCTAATCTGGCTGGGATTCACAATATCTTTATCCAGATCCTTTTTGGAGTAAGATACATCTTCATCCAGTTGTTCCCACCGTTTCCTTCTGCTTAACCTTTCGCGTTTATCCACATACTCATTTGCTTTTATAGTTGCCCCGTATTGTGAAATTTCAGTCTCAATTATGTAAACATCATATCCAACATTCACACCGTCTACCACAGCTTCCTCATGGGAATATTCACTAACAACATTTTCATTGAAAAAACCGAATGTCCTTTTATCGGGTGTGGCAGTTAACCCAATAAGAAAAGCATCAAAATATTCAAGCACCTGTTTCCACAGATTGTAGATTGAACGGTGACACTCATCTATTACAATAAAATCGAAGAATTCTATCGGTATACTTCCATCATAAACAACTGACATCGGTTCTTTCGGATCCCATTTACTCTCATTCGGATTTGCTTCCTCTGCCCCCTCATCAAGTTCTTCGCCTTTTAAAATAGAATAAAGCCTTTGAATAGTACTAATACATACCTGGCTGTCTGGTGAAATATAGTTTGAACGCAACCGCTGAACGTTATATAGTTCATTAAATTTGTGGTTATCGTCAGATGGCTGATATGCCATAAATTCCTGTTCTGCCTGTTCTCCGAGGTTTCTGGTATCAACCAAAAATAATATCAGTTTTGCATTAGCAAACTTTAGTAAACGGTAGATAGATGTAATTGCTGTGTAGGTTTTACCGGAACCTGTGGCCATCTGTATCAAAGATCGCGGCTTGTTTTCCTTGAAGGATATTTCAAGATTTTTGATTGCATTTATCTGGCAGTTTCTTAAAACAGATTCTGGAAGTTCGGGAATATCCAACACTCTTGCCCGTAATGAAGTACCCTCCTTCAGCCATTCTTTGAAAGTTTCAGGTCTATGAAAAGTAAATACAGTCCTTGAACGCGGTTTTGAATCTCTGTAATCAGTAAATCGAGTTATAGTTCCTGTACTTTCATAAACAAACGGAAGCGGGTCATTATCAAGGTATTTAAGCTTACTTTTTGCATAAAATTCCGATTGGGGTTCATGAGAAATAAGTTTGTGTCCCTCTTCTTCTTTTTTTGCCTCTATTATTCCAACAGGTCTTCTTTCAACAAATAATACATAATCAGTAGGGCCAACATCTGTTTGATATTCACGGATGGCTATACCGATACTTTCATTCCAGTCAATTTTATCTTTATCCTGAACTGCCCATCCAGAGGCATTGAGCTGTTTATCAATAGTGTCTCTTGCCTCCTGTTCAGGAAATTGATTTATAGATCCATCCATATTATTCATTTACTTATTTATCTCAATTATTTAAGTACGTTTTCAATTTATTCATATTTTTAGAAATCTCCTTGGCATGTCGCATGACTTCAGTTTAGGCAAACCTGAGTAAGTAAGTCTTTCCTGAAAAGAGTGATGTCGCCTTGAGGCAGATGTGTCAAAGTATGGAAGGATATTGAGAAAATATACAGCCAAAAACGAAAGGGATCTTGTAAAATAGATAGAGAACAATTCACAAATAGATGAAGAGTGGGGAGAGCCTGTTAAGGGTCATGTAGTTGAAATGAGGCATGAGGAAGAAAGAGTAAACCCGGCAGATGTAAGAAGAACTAAAAAATCAGAAGCAACAATCGCATAACTGTTCTTTCTTGCACTACTACAGTTGATTATTTTCATTCATTTTGTGAGTAAGTCCTTCTCGAAAAGAACAATCCCCACCCTATATCTTATCCTTAACTCCATCAACAACCTTCTCAAACAACCCCTTCTCATTCTCCTTTGCAGGCTTCTCCCCACTAAGCCTGGCAAACTCCCGCAAAACCTCCTTCTGCTTCAGGGATAACTTTTTAGGCACTTTCACATTCATCCTCACATGCAGGTCCCCCTGCCCGTGCCCGTGAATATAAGGCATACCCTTACCCCTCACCCTGAAAGTAGCTCCAGTCTGTGTCCCGGCAGGAACCTTTAACTTCACTTTCCTATCCACAGTAGACACTATAATCTCATCACCCAAAGAAGCCTGGGTAAAACTGATATCATTCTCCACCAGTATATCGTTCCCTACACGCTTAAAAGTCTTATGCGGCTTCACGAAAATATCAACGAAAAGGTCACCAGGCGGCCCGCCAGCAGTTCCATGCTCACCTTCACCAGTCACCCTCATCCTCGAATCACTTTCAATACCGGCAGGCACTTTAATCTTGATCTTCCGCTTCTTTTGTATCCTGCCGCTGCCATGACATTTAGTACATGGAACATCGACCACCTTACCCCTGCCCCTGCATGTTGGACAGGTACTTGTGGTCATGAACTGCCCGAAGGGGGTATTCTGTGCACGGGTGGTCTGGCCGCTCCCCCCGCATGTAATGCAGGTCTTGGGTTCAGTGCCCGGTTTTGCACCGCTCCCCTTGCACACGGTACAGTTCTCTGTCCTGGGTATACTTATCTTCTGCTCCAGTCCATGGTAAGCATCCTCAAAGGATATGGTCATACTATATCTAAGGTCAGACCCCCTCTGGGGACCACCGCGCCTGCGACCCCTGCCGCCAAAAATAATATCAAATATACTATCCCCGGGACCACCGCCACCCCCAAACATATCCTCGAAGTTCGCACCCCTGAAGATATCCTCCTGGCTCCAGCGCCCATCAACTCCAGCATGCCCGAACTGGTCGTACTTAGTACGTTTCTCCTGGTCGCTAAGCACTGCATAGGCTTCGCTGATCTCCTTGAACGTCTCTTCAGCACCAGCCTCTTTATTGCGGTCAGGATGGTACTTTAATGCCAGTTTCCTGTAGGCTTTTTTCAGTTCATCTTCTTTGACGTCTTTATTAACGCCCAGAATCTCATAGTAATCGCGCTTATCAGCCATTATTCAGTGTAATTAATAAAAAAAATTTAAGGAAAAGAATCAGTTATCCTTTTCCTCGTCCACTACTTCATATTCTGCATCCACTACATTTTCGTCAGTAGCTTCATCGGTCCCGGCTTCGGCTTCGGCCCCCGCGTCACCAGCCGCCTGCTGTTCCTGGGCAGACTGTTCATATATCATGGTGCTAACGGCCTGCATCTCCTTGGTCAGATCATCAATGGCAGACTGTATCTGGTCCTTATCATCCGTACCAATAGCTTCCCTTGTCTTCTCTACCTTCTCGGCAATGGTATTGCGTTGTTCCTCTGTGACCTTATCACCAAGATCGGTTAAGGCTTTTTCCGTAGTATAGACAAGAGTATCAGCCTGATTCTTAAGCTCGATAAGTTCCTTTGCTCTTTTGTCAGCCTCTTCATACTCGTCGGCATCGTTGACCTTTGACTTGATCTCGTCCTCTGAAAGTTTATGTGGTGCCGTGATTGTGATCTTCTGCTCCTTATTGGTACCAAGGTCCTTGGCTGTTACATGGATGATGCCGTTGGCATCGATATCAAAAGTCACTTCGATCTGGGGAATACCCCTGGGTGCCGGTGGAATACCAACCAGTGTGAACTGTCCCAGTGTGGTGTTATCGTGGGCCATGGCACGCTCGCCCTGCAGCACATGTATATCCACAGACGGCTGGTTGTCCGCAGCTGTGCTAAATATCTGGCTCTTTTTGGTTGGTATTGTAGTATTGCGCTCAATGAGCTTTGTGGACACACTTCCCAGGGTCTCAATACCAAGGGACAGAGGTGTAACATCCAGCAGCAGCACATCTTTGACCTCACCTTCCAGCACACCGGCCTGGATAGCAGCACCCATTGCCACGCATTCCATTGGGTCCACGCCCCGCTCTGCTTCCTTACCGACAATATCACTTACAAACTTTTGTACCACAGGCATCCTTGTAGGCCCGCCTACCAAAATAATAGTAGTAATATCAGATGTGCTTATTCCCCCATCCTTAATTGCTTGTTCCATGGGCTGGCGGGTCTTTACAATAACTGGCATGACCAGTTCTTCCAGTTTGGACCTGGTAAGTGTCATCTCCAGATGTTTTGGGCCTGCCTGGTTGGCAGTAATAAAGGGCAGGTTGATCGATGTCTGCATTGTAGTTGAAAGCTCAATCTTTGCCTTTTCCGCAGCTTCCCGCAGACGCTGGTTTGCTGTTTTGTCAGACCTGAGATCGATTCCCTCTTTGTTCATGAAATCTTCGGCAATATAGTCGATCAGCAAATTGTCCATATCAGTACCACCAAGCAGTGTATCTCCCGATGTGGATTTGACTTCGAATACACCGTCACCAACTTCCATGAGACTAACATCCAGTGTACCGCCACCAAAATCATATACCAGTATCTTCTGGTCGGATTTTTTATCCAGACCATATGCCAGTGATGCGGCGGTGGGCTCGTTGATTATCCGTACCACTTCAAGACCTGCGATCTCTCCCGCATCCTTAGTCGCCTGCCTCTGGTTATCGTTAAAATATGCAGGGACAGTAATGACAGCTTTTTCTACCGTATCACCCAGGAAAGCTTCAGCATCCTGTTTTATTTTCTGCAGGATAAAAGCCGATATATCCTGTGGAGTAAACTCCTTATCCTTGATCTTAACCTTTTCTCCGGTTCCCATCTTTCGCTTGATAGCCATTACAGTACCTTCAGGATTGGTAACGGCCTGTCTTCGTGCCGGTTCACCAACCAGTCTTTGCCCATCTTCAGTAAAAGCCACAACTGACGGGAATGCCTTTCCAGCTACACTTGCTCCCTCAGCACTGGGAATTATTGTCGGCCTGCCTCCAATAAGTGCAGCAGCCGCAGAATTGCTTGTTCCCAGATCAATTCCAATAATCTTTGCCATTCAATTCACCTCATCTTACTATAATAATTCACAAACTTGTATTATTCGCTATTCTCATTATTATTTTCATTTACCGATACCCTTACCTTGGAATACCGTATCACTTTATCCTTTATCATGTATCCCTGCTGGAACTCTTCGATCACTGTATTGTAAGGGTACTCATCAGTTGGGGTCATCATCATTGCTTCATGGTAATGGGGGTCGAACTTTTTACCCACAGCTTCTATGGGTTTAAGACCCCTGGATCCAAGAATATCCTTTAACCGGGTGCTGACCATCTCCATTCCTTTAACAATGGAGTCAATGTCATCAGATCCTTTTGCACTTACCACACCCCGTTCAAGGTTCTCCATTATGTCAATTAACTCTGATACCAGTTCTGCGCTGGCATATTTAATAAGTTCTGCCTTTTCCCTGTCCACTCTCTTTTTGTAATTATCGAACTCTGCCTGAAGCCGCTGCAAATGGTCCAGGTACTCTGACGCTAATCTGCCGGATTCCTCCAGTGCACTAATAGGTTCTTCCACTGTTATTTCTTCAGTTTCAACCATTTGCTCTTCAAAATCTTCAACTGTGTCATTCGATGATAGGTCTACCTCAACGTCCTTATTCTTCCCCATATCAAACCTCTATGTAATACAGTGTTGATCCTTCCGTACTATTGCACGTCTAATCTAATAATCATCTCCAATATCAGGAGCCTCAATACCATCATAGCTATCCATTCTGTGTTCGGGTTTTACATCCATCAGGCCGGTATATTTGGATGCAAACACATCATCCACCCTCAGTATCATTGCAACAGCATCGGTCGCTGATTTTATTGACTGGATCTTGACCTTCAACGGCTCGATCACACTGGTATCTTTCATATCCATGACTTCACCGGTCAGCACGTTTAGACCCACAGTATTGCTACCATTCTTATGTTCGGCCCTTAATTGTACCAGGATATCTACAGAGTCAAGACCGGAATTTTCTGTAAGGCTCCTTGGCAGACCTTCCATTGCATCGGCAAATGCAACTACGGCCAGCTGCTCACGTCCGCTTAATGAGGAGGCATATTCCTTAAGCTGCATTGCAACCTCAATTTCAGGTGCACCGCCACCGAACATGATCTTGTCTTCGTTTAAGACCACCTTTACTACATTCAGTGCATCATCCAGCGCCCTGTCAACCTCATCTGTGATAAAATCAGCACCACTGTGGACTAGTATAGTCACAGCTTTGGGATTATCGCATCCCTCGAAATAGATCATCTTGTAATTGCCAATTCCTCTCTCTTCGACCAGTTCGGCATTACCCAGGTCTTCAGGGGATACATCCATAGCATTGGACCGGATCAAAGCACTGGTGGCACGAACGATCTTTTTCAGGTCGTCCTCCTTGACCCGCCTGATTGCCAGGATGTTATTCTTGGCAAGGTAATGCAGGGATATATCGTCAATCCCTTTCTCAGTGACCACTACATTGGCCCCGCTGGCTATCAGGCTGTCCACCTGTTCTTTTACAGTCTGGTATTCGTCACTATATGCTTCGTCAAGTTCATCTGGGGTTGATATCTTGATCTTGGCACTCATAGTAGTTTTTTGTACCTCTATACCCACATCCAGAATCGCAATTTTTGCATTTTTTATACTTTTTGGCATATTCTTGTGGGCCCGGGCCTTATCGATCACCATACCCTTGAGAAGATGTGTATCCTTAATAGAACCCCCTCTCTGGTGGATGATCTGTATATTGTGCTGGATATCTACCTCATCATCATCTGCAATGGACTGGATAGCATTTATCGTCAGATCTGCCAGATCGTCCAGTGCCATCTCGCTGCCCTTGCCTGAAAGTGCAGTGAGTGCAACCTTTCTGAGTGTTTCGTTATCTTCAGCTGTAATCCCGACCGCATTGGATTCCAGGATTTCCTGTGCCTTTTCAGCTGCAAGCCTGAAACCCTTGATGATAACTGTGGGATGAACATCAAGTTCGATCAGTTTTTCGGCCTGGCCCAGCAGTTCTCCTGCTAGGACCACGGCACTGGTAGTACCATCTCCCACTTCTTTTTCCTGGGTCTTTGATATCTCCACCATCATCATGGCTGCAGGGTGCTGGATATCAATATCCTGCAAGATAGCTGCGCCATCGTTGGTAACTGTAATGTCACCCACAGCATTGACCAGCATCTTATCCATGCCTTTGGGTCCCAATGTGGTTTTAACAGCATTTGCAATTGTCCTTGCTGCCATGATATTCGCTGACTGTGCGTCCCGGCCTGTCGTCCTGCTTTTTTCCGGGTCAATAATAATTATAGGCTGTCCGCCTAATCCTGCCATTGATCTTCTTCCTCCGGTAATTATGATCCCTGTAATATTAATAATATAATTAGAGCACTTGTAAGTGTTTGTACTTCTATATAATAATTATGGCTTCAACCAGTATCTCCGATTATAGGTAGTTCCGAATGAAAACAATTGCCTTAACCCTTTTAGCAACTCAAATCAGTCAAATCTACACTCCACGTGAAAGAAGAGTAAGTCATACGTCAGTGGGCTATTTAAGAAGTACTATTCTCATGGATAGATACATATACTTTAACACACAACCAAATTAATATCAGATTGTGGAGGTTTGAATTTTGATAGTGAACGATCTATTAAAGACCATTACAGAAGAGATTGCCGACATGGTCTCCACCAAGACCGTGATTGGAGAACATATTATCGTGGAAGGTAAGACCATCATACCAGTTACCAAGGTCAGCTTTGGTTTTGGCAGTGGTGGTGGTGAAGGTAAAAAGAAAGCAGGCGAGGAAGGTACCGGCGGTGGCGGGGGCGGTGGTGCTTCAATTCAACCCGTGGCTTTTCTTGTGGTGACGGCAGAAGATGTCCAGGTATTTAGCATAAAAGGAAAAGGTGCTTTGACCCAGCTTACCGAGATAATGCCTGAAATGATGGAAAAGTGCAAATCGATGATGGAAGAGAAAAATAAGGCGAAAACTGGTGAAACCGAGACCAAGTAAAACCAATCATAATTGAAATGATTTGGCTCCTGATGGGAATAGTAATAGTAATGATCATAGTCGTGCTGCTATTCCCTATTACTATCCGTGCCCGATCTTCCGGGTCAGAAGGAATAATAGACGGTAGTATTAGCATAAGCTGGTTGATACTTGCTATTCAATATGAATTAAAGGATAAACAAACAGATATACTCTTCCTGGGCCGCACGTTGATCCATCGGCAGTATAAAGAAAAACCACCAGAAACCAAGGACATAAAAAAATCCGTCAAATCCCGATCCATTCCGCCAGTAAAGAATTTTATCCCTCTGATAAGACCGTTAATGCAGCTTATCAGGGATTTGATATCCATTTTTAAATTCAGGCATTTTGAACTGGATACCGTCTACGGCCTGGAGGATCCCGCCTACACAGGCATGTTGACAGGATATATGCACGCCCTGCCTGGTAAGTACAATATTTCCTTTACACCTGATTTCACGCAGCCTGTACTGGACTGGGACCTGGACCTTGCCACGGCTTTTACTCCAATTATGGTCGTACCGCCAATAACAAGGTTTGCTACCAACCCCCTGGTACTGCGGTCAGGGTGGAGGATTATCCGTAGTTGATCATCCTCCTGAAACGATCTTCAGGATATCAATTCGACCGGAATCCACAATATCATCTATAGGTACCGGCCCGCCGTCGACCATCAACACAACAGTCTCAGGATTGATCCCCAGTTCGGCAAGGATATCACTATAGACACTTCCTTCTTCTACTTCAATTGTTTTTTCAAGGATGCCTCCGGCAAGTATTTTTATCCTTACCTGCAACAGGAACTACTCCTCGTCGGGTAATTTTGCGATTTCCCCTTCTGACCCTGTCAAAGACTCAAGATTGTTCTTAATCAATTTTTTTTCAAGAATCTGCTGTTTTTTTTCACCTTTACGTTCCAAGTCTCTTTTTTTAAATTTAGACATACAGGTCACCTCAGGTACCCATTTAGTTCAATATTTAATAACCTTACTGTATGCATCATCTCTTATCTCATCGAACACCAGGTCAGTCCATTCCCGCTCGCCGAGCACAATCTCAAACTCCACTGGCGTAAGCACAGGCGCATTGAACCGTCTCCCCTCATCTATGGCAATGCGCGGACATGCCGTATTTACAAAAGCATCCAACTTGAACTGCAATAAAGCGTCGGGAGTGATATTGTCCAGTGAAATAATTATATGTTCCTTACAATGCTTTTTAGCAAGTCCAGCCAGCCGCCTTGCCAGTTCCATTCTTTTCTGCCCTATCTTGGTGGATACGATTATGCCAAAAGAAGTGGCATCAAGACACCTGGCGATCACCCCGCCCCTTTGCCTCAATATCCTTTCAGGGTCCACCCATTCAACAGTGTTCAACATGGGGTCGGCCGCCAGTACTTTTCGTCTTGTTGCCACAGCCACACCCAATGGATGGAACTTCCCGCTTCCGATATACAGGTAGCTGTCGCATTTGACCTCAGCAGCCGAAAAGTTACACCCCAGCAACTGTCCCGGATATTTGATCCGTGAATCACCGGTACCTACCAAACACGACATACCACTTGACCCCAGGATATTCCTGGCCTTGTCAAGTTGATGGACATGCTGTACTGTGGTCACAAGACCTACTGTGCCTGCATCCAGTTCAACGGCTGCCTTTTCAACGACAGGCCCGATATCCACCCTGGCAGGTGTTTCCATGAATATTACATTATCTAGCCCGTCCACAAGTTCGGAATGCCCGAAATGGAACATGATATCCACAGAACCTTTAAGTACTATATCGATATCACAAGCCCCGAAACATGGGTTGCCGGATACAATCATAAAAGCCCCGGTCTTATCTTCCAGTTCCCTTGTTATGGAAAATGCCTGCCTCTTAAAGCCCTCCGGGAATTGAAGACCCACAGTCCTTGCTTCTGATCGGTTGATAAGGTCAACTACCATGTCCAGGTCAAAGTCAAAGACATCAAGAAAGGATGAATTGTTCATGGCTGCGATAAATATATTATCCTAATATCTCCACGCCCTTTGGACCAACATCGACCCTTACCAGGGTCTTCACAGGCAAACCCGCCTCTCTGAGCCGCTTTGCGCCATCTCCCCGCTCGATAACTACGACGGTATCCACGATAATTCCACCCGCGATCCCCACGGCCTGCCAGACGGCTTCCAGCGTCCCGCCTGTGCTGACCACATCATCGATTATGATCAAACGTTCACCTGCGGATATCCCGTTCAAGTACAGTTCGCCTTTCGAATAGCCAGTAGCTTGGTGTATCTTTACCTCATTTGGAAGCTCATACGGACGTTTTCGGACTATGGACATGGGTTTCCCTGTCCTGAGGGCCAGGGCTGTTCCGATATGTATGCCCATAGCCTCGATGGTAAGTATTTTATCAAAGCCTGGTTCGGCAACAGCCATTATTCTGTCAGTCACTTCATTTAGCAGGGCAGGTTCCAGATACGGAACTCCGTCAGTAATGGGATGTATAAAATAATTGTACTCGCCGCGGTTCACAATAGGAGCGGCTTTCAGGGATTTTTCCAGTAGGTCTGGCATGTTTAATGGATATTACTGTATCCCACTTGTAACTATCGCTTATTCACTGAAAGATAGAACAGGTGCAACAAGTACAATATTTAAATGTGGACTAGCTAGTGGTAATAGCACAATATTACAGGTCATTACTGTTCAAAATGTAATCCGCATTTGAGATTATTACTTTATCTTTGTTTTCTATTTCATCTTCCTCAAATTAAAATTAAACCACTATCATCAAACCGTATCAATTTTTAAGTCTGTTCTACATCGCTTTAATTCCAGTCAATTTTTAAGTATCGGCTCTCCCCGAAAAGTGAGAGTAATTGCATGATCTGTGTCATATGTATGATAAAACACAATCTATAAAAATCTTCAACTAAAAAATTTATTGAATATTAAAAATTTTATATATGTTTCTTTTTCGATGGAAAACGAGAGGAGTAGCGATTACAATAAGTTATTTACTGAAAGAGAAAGCAGGATTCAGGTGAGAAACTGACGAAGATGGGGTGTAGGACATTTTCCTTTTTTTAGAGGGTATGTTCGAAGATCTTTCCAGCAACAAATATCATAAATTGCATGATTGTAATACTAATTCCTAAATTATATGCTGGTCATCAGAAATCGTACATAGACAGAAGAGATTATTTGTTACTAAACCAGTATGCCTCGAAAGAGTTAAGTAATGTATTTAGTCTTTTTCTATTGTGGTGAATTAAGGATTTTGTTATTTTGGAGAATTTTGACAACATCTGAAAAAATAGTGTATTAATCACATCTTGTCGATGGGTTGTCAATTTACTGAATCCTGTTTGGCTGTGATAATCATGAGTTCAATACAGATATACAAACCAACTACTTCTGTTTACGGTACAGACATATATGGAAAGCACATTTCCGATGTGACCTATAGTACAGGGGATTTCACAGAAAAAATAATTGAAGAGGTCTTTGAGATATATTCATCGATCAAGGATCTCAAGGATGAAGAGATACTTCAGGATCCTTCAAATCATCTTATACCTATTTTTCAAAGACTGGATCATTTGATAGCACTAAATGTATATGATAAATCTGGAGAAGCTATCCTCTTTGATTATGTATTTAATTTAGCATTTGATGCTATTACCAGATTCAGAAGCTTATATACTGTAAAATTGGAAATTGAACATGCACATTCCATACTGGAAAGCAGAGATCCCTGGGAAATGCTTACAAATTTCAATTATATCTCTAATTATCTCAAATTGTCCCTTACTGAATTTCAGGGAGCCGGGCTCAAACCTGGTGACAATGTTGTATTTCTTGGGAGTGGACCGCTACCTTTAACTCTTATAGTTCTCTGCCATTGGTATGGACTTAAAGGAATCGGAATTGAACAGGACCCTGATAGAGCAGAACTGTCAAGAAAAGTGCTGGAAAAACTTGGGCTTTCTGATCAGATTGAAATAATTAACGGTGATCAATTAACATTACCTTTGAAAACCAGGTCCGAGCTAATCATGATAGCTGCTCAAGCTGAACCTAAAAAAGAGATATTTAATCATCTGGCAAAGGTGCTCCCTGTAGGGACCAAATTATCCTACCGCATCTATGAAAAGGGATTAAGAAGGTTGTTAGACACATTTTATCTATTTGAATTACCTGAACAGTTTGAAGAATATCTTCGGGTCCAGCCAGAACCACCTGTCAATAATACTGTTGTGTTTGTAACAAAAGATGTTTGTTAATTTTCTGTGAACCAGATCATATGGCTAATCCCACCACGTTAGAGGTGAGATCAGCTTTTATCTTCCTGTTGGTTCTTTTTATTCCAGGGCTTCAATAGCCCTCCTGTATGCAAGGTCTGCTATCACTGGATCGGAGGCCAATGGTTCAGCATAGATCAAGGTCACGTCGTTACCATCAACTTTGACGTTCTTCTTGCTTTATTCCCGGCTTATACCCAGAATCTTGGGGATATTTTCAGTAGTATGTACACCGTGAGCCAGGAATAAAGGTACGTGGAAAGGCTCAATACATCGTGAACAATTTTATTTGTCATAAATCTCACCAATTAAATATGAATTAATTCTACAATTTTAGTTATTTGTAGTAAAACCAGTTATGATTGATTTATCATAAAGTTATAAATAATAACGCAGCATTAGCAGATAATTAGATAGTAGTTGGCCTAATTGGATAGTTGTTTTATTTCAAATTACCAGTGAACTCACAAAGGCTTTACAGTATAATAACAACTTATAAAAAGTATAATTATATAATACGTATTAGGTTGTGAGTAATATTACTGAACAGTCAATAAAGATTATAATTGCAGAACTATTAAATATAAATTCAAATACAAAAGATCTTAAGGATCAAGATATCCTTCACAGTACTTCGAATCATCTTGGAACCTATTTTCACAGATTGGATTATCTGGCTGCAATGGATATTGATGATAAATTGGCAGAAGAAACAATCTGTAATCCTGAATATAATTCAGTACTTGAAGCTATTGTCAGGTTCAGGAATCTATATAGTTTGAGACTTGAAATTGAAAATGCAAAAGCCATACTTGCCAGTGAAGATCCATGGGAAGTTCTGAAGAATTTCACTCACTTCTCCAATTATCTTCAACTCGCCCAGACCGAATATCATGGATCTGAACTTAAACCAGGCACTGTTATTTTTCTTGGGAGCGGACCGCTACCTTTAACACTTATAGCTCTTTGCCATTGGCATGGACTTAAAGGAATCGGGATTGAACGGGATCCTGATAGAGCAGAACTGTCAAGAAAAGTGCTGGAAAAACTTGGTATTTCTGATCAGATTGAAATAATTAATGGTGATCAATTAACATTGCCTTTGAAAACCAGATCCGATCTAATCATGATAGCTGCTCAAGCTGAACCTAAAAAAGAGATATTTAATCATCTGGCAAAAGTGCTCCCTGTAGGGACCAAACTATCCTACCGCATCTATGAAAGAGGATTAAGAAGGTTGTTAGACACATTTTCTGTTTTTGAATTACCGGAACAGTTTGAAGAATATCTTCGGGTCCGGCCTGAACCGCCTGTTAATAATACTGTTGTATTTGTAACAAAAAAGGTTTGTTAATCTCCTGTACATGAAAATACTTCATTGGTCATCTGTTAAGGAGTTTGACAGAGTCGGCATGTATTATGTTCCAAAATACCAATGATTTAATACGATTCTCCAATTTAATTTAAATCGAACACGGATGACACTGATTTGACGGATTTTCACGGATTTATTTATTATCCTTGCAATCCGTGTTCCATTACAATATTACTCTTAACCGATGACACATGGAGAATACTTGTTCTGGATGAGTTCACCGTAAATCTTGAACCCAACGTGATAGACATGAAGAATGGGCACAGAGGCTACCTCACTGAAATAAGAGCTATTTTCCGGGGAATTCCTGAATTCATCAATGCTCATCAGCGCCCGTATTTCCCTATCATCTCTCCCTGTGCCAGGATGTGCCTTGACATGGCAGCCTCAAGCTGGAATTCGGTGGCGCCGCTCTTCAGGTCGAGTGTGATATCCAGGGCATATACCTTGAAGAAATACTTGTGTGCCTTGCCAGGCGGCGGGCAGGGTCCGTTATAGCCGATCCTGCCAAAGTCGTTCTTGCCCTTCTGGGGCTGGCTGCTCTTGCCTGCCGGATTCACATATGAACAGCCTGAAATATCCAGCCCCACTTCATTGGCTGCCAGTTCCTCGTACATCTTGCCTGTAACTAGCAGGTATGCCGTCCTTATCTGCCAGCCATTAGTAGGTAGCCGGGCACACAATACTAAATTCATAATAACATAGGCATCACATACTTAGCATCCAGAACCATATTGGGCGCACATGTATGCATATCCCGTCCTGTATCATATCATTATATTCATTATCGGTCAGTATCAAACCATCTTTAAGTCCATATTGTTGAGCTGCATCTACCAGACCGTTGATCTCTCTTTTTTGAGTTTCCGGGTTTGCAAGTGATTCTGTCACCTGTATTGCATTGGTCAGGTGCATTCCTTCCTTTATTAAAAAATCACATTCGACTCCTGTTCTGGCACCTTTGTGATAATAGATATCGCTGTTCCTTCTTTTAAGTTCAATAAACACAGCATTCTCCAGAAGACGACCATGATTCCTTGAAAAATGGAATCCTGTTGCATAGGCAAGTCCTGTGTCTATGCAGTATGCTTTTGACTTGGTTTTGATATGCTCTTTATATGAATATGAGTACTGCCTCAAATAGAAGAACAGATATGCCTGTTCAAGGTCAAAGACGTATTCCTGTATAGTGTTTACAGAGCATTTGAACGTCTTTGCCAACTTGTTTATGGAATACGTTTTTGCAGTGTTTGTTGCAAAAAATATTGCCAGTTCTTTTACCAATCTGGCATTTCTTATGTTAAAACGCACAACTATATCCTTAAAGATTATATTTTCAATATATTCATTCAGCCTGCCGTATGGTTTTATTTCATCAAGAAACTCGGGTATTGAACCAAAAGCAACATACTTATTGAACATCTGTTTTATTTCATTTTTCTGAGATTCAAGAGTGAAATATGAACTCGTGTTTATTTTCACATTATGATAGAGGAGATATTCCCCAAAGGAAAACGGATATACAGTTAATGTTGAGGTCCTGCCTGTCAGCAGTGTCCCAAGTTCTTTTGACAACAGTTTTGAATTTGAGCCGGTTATGATGAATTTTATTTTCTCTTTTGCGTCCCTGTCATATTCGGTTCGCAAAAAATGTTCAAAACCCTCTATGTTCTGTATCTCGTCTATGAAAAAGTAGACATTTTTTTTGGGGTTTATGTTCTCTTTATACGTTTCAAGGACTGCACTTAAAAGTTCAAGTGAATGGTGAGAATACAACCTGTAATCCTCGAGATTCAGGTACAATATCTGTTCTCTATCAACCCCATCTTCCAGCATTTCATTAATTGTCTGTTTTAATAGTACTGTCTTTCCAGTCCTTCTCGGACCTGTTATGATGGTTATTGATTTTGAATGGAGCAATTCTTTCATCTTGCCCATGTAATGCTCTCGTTCGATATACTCCTCATGAGTAAAATCTTTGAACCAGTAATTCTGGTCTCTCAGGATTTCAAATATCAGGCTTTTTTCGAGCATCAATATCACATAGCAACCAAATTATATAAGTTTTGTCATTATACTGATATATTTTTTTTCAAATTATATCAATATGATAAATTAAATTATAATGAATTACATCATCATACTGATATACAGTTAAAAACCAAACAATATTGACTAATAAAATGCAAATTTCAACAAGTGATAAGCAATAAACCACAGAGAGTAAAATCAGTTACAAGCTCTGTGTTTCTCTGTATCCTCTGTGTTTAAAAAATAATTATCTGACGATCAAAGTGTTAAAACATTAGTATCAAAAACTAACGATGTCATTTTCTCAACTTATTAATCAGTTCAACGCCTTCGTCAAGCTATTTTTTACTTCTTGAGCCCACCTCTCGGCGAATGCCCCTATTTACAAGAATGTCTTTGAATTCGATGGTTGATACACCTACCATTTCAGCAGCTTTACTTATGGATATTTCACCTTCTTTGTAAAGTTCAATCACCGCTGAGGTTTTCAGTTCAGGTCTGACATTTAATAAAGTCCTGAATGCGTCTTTTATTGCTTCATTGAGATTCGCATAATGTCCATCCCTGACCAATGCCTTCATTTCCATTTCAATTGTTGCAGGCAATGCAATCATTTCAGGCATTTTTATCACTGTTATACATTTGGTCTTCTGCACTATATATCATTGCATGTATGGGTTTTAGCATTGTAATTACAATGCATTGGTGAAATAATAGTTTTTTTTACTGGGAATTACTGAATTCACTAATGCTGGTCAACGCCCGTATTTCCCTATCATCTCTCCCTGTGCCAAGATATGCCCTGACATGGCAGCCTCAAGCTGGGATTTGGTAGCACCGCTCTTTAAGCTGAGTGCAGTATCCAGGGCATATACCTTGAAGAAATACCTGTGGAGCTTACCCGGCGGCGGGCAGGGTCCGTTATAGCCGATCCTGCCAAAGTCGTTCTTGCCTTGCAGGCTGCCGTCATCCAGGGTCTTGTTTTTGGGCACGGCACCGGGCAGTCCGGTAATGTTGGCAGGTATATTGTAGATCACCCAGTGGACCCAGGTTTTGCCGGGGGCGTCCGGGTCGTCCACTATCAGGGCGATGGATTTGGTGCCTGCGGGGATGGTGTCCCAGGACAGGTCGGGTGATACATCATTGCCGTCACATGTGTATCCGGACGACAGCATATCCCCGTTCTCAAATACGTCCGAAGAAATCGATATTGCATCCATATTTATATCCTCCTCTACCAGGGTCTCTTCATCTGGCTCACTTGCGATACATCCTGAAATAAGTACCAGCAGCACAAGAATCAAAAAAATCCTCATAATGAAATCCTCCCTTACCAGAGTTTCCTTTTCGAGTATTAATGCTTTTTTCTCCTCAACCGCTCAACCACGCCCTCCACCTGCTCCACCGTAATCCCGATATCCTCCTCCAGTATTCTATAAGTTGTACCTGCCAGAGCATGACAATAGATCAACCCTTGCTGCTTGGATTTACTTTTTCACTAAACGGAAACAGTTTCAATTCATATTAGGAAAAAAAAAGTACTTAATCCAGGAAAAATCATATAAACAATCGTATTCTATTAGAATACATGACATACAGTGTGGTTTCCTTGCGAATTGCACCGGGCATGCTTAAAGAGATCAATAAACTGGCACATGAGGAGCATGTGGAACGCTCGACCTTTTTGCGTGAATTGCTGGACAAAGGTTTGAAAGAAACAAAAATCGAACATGCGGCTGAACAGTACAAGCAAAGTAAAATCTCAATTGGTAGAATGGTTGAAATTACCGGCCTATCGAGGCATGAGCTTTTTAAAAAGTTAAAAGACCGCGGGATCAGCGTGCATTATTCAAAAAACAGACTGCAAAGAGAGATCAGTGATCTATGACAGTAGCTGACACCGGTATTCTGATCTGGCTTGCCCGGTACAATAAACTCAATTTACTAAAAAACCTGTACGGAAAAATAGATATTCCAGATAAAGTTTTCGAAGAAGCCGTGACAGCAGGAAAACTAAATGGATATCCTGATGCCGAAATTATCGAATCTGCCGTGATAAATGAAGACATTATTGTTGAAAACACAGGTGTATCAGAAAAAGTTGATGAAATGGAAAAAGTCTTTAATTGCAAACTTGGCTGGGGAGAAAGAGAAGCTATAACACTAGCTTTAAAGACCGATTCTTTATTGCTCATTAATGATGAAGAGGCATCAACGATCGCAGAGTTTCTTGGAGTTAAAACAAAAGGTGTCCTGTTCATCTTATTAAAATCAGTAAAACTTGGACTCCTCAAGAAAAACGAGTCACTTGCGATATTTCAGCAAATGCTTGAAGATGGTTTCTGGCTTGCTCCTACAACGGCAGTAGAGTTCGAAAAGATATTGTTTGAATTGTGAAAACCGGTAACTTTATTCGTCCAGT
>Ga0255420_10012_pt1 | contig 39933 bp, 72 predicted proteins | sample ANMaggSeSYBR02I3_FD_182630 | JGI IMG/M metagenome (GOLD analysis project Ga0255420, IMG submission 182630) | Sediment cell enrichment communities from methane seep in Santa Monica Basin, California, United Staets - ANME aggregate JGI... | ecosystem: Environmental > Aquatic > Marine > Cold seeps >...
CCTAAATTCATGATGGATAAATGGGATTTACTTAAAATAGAGTTTACTGAAATATTCACGGATGTTTTATGGGGGCATGCATTTGAAAATGATATAAAAAACAGTGTGGATATTATATCTGAATTGCCGTTATTCGGTGGTAACAAATTTATAATAGGTTATGTAGATATTGTTGTACGATTTAAAGACGTGGTTCATAAAAATGGACATTTTGAATTGACATATGAATTTAGTAATATACCCCCTAAATATATTGTGGTTATCATGCCACAATGGGGTGTTTTGTCCAGAAATACGTATCAATGTTGTTTCATCAATCGTGTCTGATTTAATGACAGTACCTGGCATTGTGTACCCATCTCGTAGAACTTTTACTCGGTCACCCGATTTTAAGTTTGATCTCCACCTGTTCATCTTGTAATGTTTAGTATTCATTTTAATTCCTCTTTTATTTTTATCATATTCTTTTTTCAGATGCCAGATTACGGTGTTAACCGTTTTTTTTTCGTCGTCTACCATCCCCCACAGTAGACCTCTAAGATCATTATCAATTCTAATTGTGGTTTGTGGTTTCATTCCATCTTTACACCGTTTAATACTCATTTTATTCATCTCCCAATTTGGCATATTCTGAATGTAATGGATCTGCCGTATGGCAGACATCACACACATCAATCAATTCTTTTGTGTGCCACTGACTCCGACAATTCTCGCAATAGTTCCACATTTTCATCACTCCATTGAATCATGTATAATCTGGTCCATTTTTGCTAATCCATCAATGAATCGATCTTCGTCTGTCTGATATGCTAATGGGTTTTTGCAGTTTGACGTGTGACATATATCACAGTGCATCCATTCATTATTTGTTCTGACCTGTATATCATGCCCACATCGCCTGCATTTTCGATCTAAAAATTTGAGTGTCATATTAAATTCTCTCCTTATTGTGCAAGTAGTGATATGTTACCGTTATATTCACCGTGTCTTCCGGTAACATCCTGTACGAGTTTTATAACTTTTTCATGTAATTCCATTTCAGATGTTGTATATTTTGTACTCCAGCCGTTCGGATGTTTTTCAACTCCACCTCGTTCTGCAGGATCTCCAATGTTTACCTCAATCCACCCATACCCCGTTCCATTGCCGTGTGACACCCTTGCTATTATTCCTGCTTCTTTTAATGCCATCTTAACGATATTTGTTTCTTCTCTTCTGCTCATTTCAATTTTCTCTCCTTTGTGTTGTGGTCATTGCCTACAATATATACAATGTGTCCATCGTATATAAAGGCATCTCGTCCAACGCATAACGATTTCTCTAATTAGGGTAGAATATCAGTATAATTCTGCCTATGTGGAAATATTAGTTTCGCCAGCAGCCACGGAGATCTCTGTTTTTAATTTGCTCATCGGTGCACTCTATGGTTTTATGTGGATGAGTGGGTATGATCTGCAGAAATCGTCTGCATGTAAAACATGATCGACCAAACTCATCCGGTTCAGCAACATGAATATTCAGGCTTGCCTTGTTCAAGGGGCATCGTTTTATAATTGGAATTTCAAAAATAGTATAAAATCTCATTTTCTTAGATATATTAGTCAACTGTCATAACGTGATGATAAAATCACACACGGTATTTTAATATTTTCTGATGCTTCGCCGATGTATTTTACGATTACATTTTTTGGTTTAATCCACGTATCTATAGAATTAGAATATTCGTTTGTATCAGGATATACATAATATCCATTTGATATCCACACATCTCCGTTTGGGTGCATGTTTCGCGCTTTTTCTTCGTCGTGTACAGCCACAACAGCACCAATATACGTTCCCCATCCGAATGGTGGTGTGCGTGATATTTTATATAATCTCATTCTATATTCTCTCCTACTTCGTGTATCAATTGATCATTTTTTCAAAGTATCAATTTTACTCAAAATGTTCGAAATAATTGCGACTTGCTGTCCCCTCAAACAGTAGTCGCAATATTCTTTTTTAAAATCAAGTGGGTTCATGGAATTACGCAAAGATGAAAACTTGCATGTTCTCTGGCCAACCCATAAACACAAATTATCATCTTGCATAATTAATGTAAATGTTGTTATACTATATGTTCGTTGTCTGCATGGATAAGATTTTTAACTGCCTGCTCAAAATAAGATTTTTTGAGTTCTAAACCTATGAATTTCCTTTCAAATTTGACAGCTTCAAAACCAGTAGATCCTACTCCGGGAAATGGATCAAAAACTGTATCACCTAGATTAGTCCACAATTCAAGAACCCGTCTGATGGCGTCTAATTGTAATGGTGCGATATGCCGTTCATCATCGTGTTCTCTTGCATTTTTTTTGTAGTATATCAGATGGATTGGTGTCCATCCAAACAGGAGATGCGTATCGTTGCCACACAGCAACAGGAAAGCTATCATTTGTATGCTCTACTCTTCCTGGATTATCTCCTGGTTTTCTCATTGTGACTACATAATCAAGTGTCTCTTGCCAAAAGCAGTTTCTGTTAAATGTGCCATGTTTATTCACTCAGTGTCACAGTAACTGGGAACCACACGGCCCCAGCAAATCGACCATCGTCTACCAGTGCAAAAATTTGATAATCTGCATATATGGCTTGATCTTTTGATATGTATTTAGTAGCATCATCTTCATCCATCTCAGATATGGTATGCCAATTATCTATTTCTCTTACCGGATTTGTGCAGAATTCTTGTATTTCAGATAATGGGATTTGTTCACGTGATAAATCATCTATAATTTTTATGATGCTCATAATTATTCACTCCTGATTGATTTGATCAATGTTTCAAGATCACTATACTCTTTGCTGTTCCATGTATTATATACTGCATAAAGAGCCATCGCACCATCTTCGTCATTTGGAAAACATATATTGTGGATTTCATTAAGTTTTATAAGTTGATCTTCCATTTTGTTTCTCAGGTCCCATACTTTTGTATGAATCCATTCTTTTTGTTCAGTTGATAATTTGCTCATTTTCTTATTGCTCCTGTGCTTTCGCACTATATACTACTACGACTCTAAAGTATATATATGTATGTATTGTGTATATAATAGCAATGCTTATATACATATAGCACATATAGAGTATTGCCAAGATGGGCAGGACAATACACATGACAACTAAATTAATCCCTAAAAATTTCATGCTCAGTAAAGGGCACATTGAAATTTTGAATGAATATGGTAAGAAGTGGAACTGTGCTAACGACACAGAAGCGTTACGATTCATGTTGAACGAATGCAGAAGAGAAATGCAGGAGGTAAAACAATGAAAACAGTAGCACAAATTATAGAGAGGTATAACAAACAACATTCAGATACATATGATTATATAGTTGTTTCAGATCCGCACAGAGGGGGATTTGCGACATTGACATATCACGATGTAACTAATATAACCCAAACAAAGGACATGTTGTCGTTTTATGGGAAAAGTATGTACGAAAAAACAATTGGTGGGAAGACTCGTTTTGTGCGTATAAACAATGCAAACGTTATTAGGTCAGAGGTATAATCATGAAAAAAGAAATAATACATGATAAAATCATAGTATATCAAAAAGATGGTGATATAGTACATCAAATACACGATGTAACACACACAAAAACGAATATAGATGGTATAACTATTTACGGAAGAGCTCCAGGATCTAAAAAAGCATCCGAATTTATATTTATAGGTGCTAAAATTATATTTTATGAAAACTATTTGATGGAGGAAACATTATGAAATGGGCAGACGAAAAGGCGGCTGTAATAGCTGCATTAAAAGAAAAAGGATATACCGACGAAAAACAAAAAGACGTTTTTCAATTAATTGATCCAAACAACCCAATGATCCCGACTGTGAATTTGAAATCACAACCGAAATCTGGCGAACACACCCCAGTGTATTTTATCAATACTGAGGATTTGGAAGGGGATTATTTGCAGGATATTAATGGGCAGCTGGGAGCTGCAAAGCAATTGATCCGAAACGCTAAAAACAAACTGGAAACAGAGCAGAAAGAAACGAAAAAACCAGAACCAAAACCAAAAAAACAATCACGAACGGAAGAATCGGCAACAGTCGTTGTACGCCCACCACATACCGATGTAACAATATCGGGACCAAGTGGACTATCGGTAAGTTTGGTTCAAGAATTAATAAATCCACTCGCGACAGTGGAAGAAAGCAAGTTTTTCATTGAACTGTGTAAAAGTCAAAATCTTAATCCATTCATAGGAGAAGCATACCTCATCAAATACGGGTCAAAAGCAGCAACATATGTGGTAGGAAAAGATGCACACCTACGGAGAGCAGAGGAACAGCAATCATTCAATGGTTTTAAGGCCGGAATAATCATACAGGATTCTAATGGTGTCCTGGAAGAAAGAGAAGGTAATTTTTACATCAAAGACGATGAAATATTAGTCGGTGGATGGGCCGAAGTGCATAGAAAAGATATTGAAATGTATTTCATTTCAAAAGTTCCGCTCAATGAGTATATCGGTAGAAAATCGGACGGGGCACCAAATAAAATGTGGGCAACTAAACCGGCTACTATGATACGAAAGGTTGCACTTGTCCAAGCACTACGAGAGGCTTTTATAGGTCTACTGGGTGGGATGTATGATATCAGTGAAATACAGGACATAGGAAATGTGGAGGTCATAGAATGATTTACAATGTAGACGGTGTTCCATTTGGTGATTTTAAAGAGTATCGCAAAACCGCAACTGTGCAGGCGATCCAACTTGATTTAGAATTTGCGGTTAATACGCTGGAGGGGGTTATGACAGGCCAGCCAGGCGACTATCTTTGTGAAGGAATCGACGGTGAACGGTGGCCAGTGAAAAAAGAAATTTTTGAGAAAACATATGAGGTAATATAATGAGCGATTGGTCTATCATTCCCACACAGGCACTTGTTGAAGCGGAAAACCTGCTTAGCGATATCGCAGATAGCAAGGATTTTCCTGCTATCTATCTAATGATAAAAGAAATAAGAAAACTAATAAATGAAGGAATATCCTGCAATGTGATGCCGGAGGGAGTGAAATGAGCAAAGAAATGATAATCATGGACAAGGGGGATTATTACAACATACTGAATGTGATTGATCAAATGAAACAATATCACAACGATTCAATTATCTATGAAATAGAAGATGACTTGGATCAAATAATACGTTTGCTAGAAAAAGCACGGGATCCATGTGGTGAACCAATCACAGCAAATGACAGGCTAAATGATCAACTTAACATTTTGATTGACAGCACAACCGCTGCGGGAGATGATGCTTTGAAAGCATTGAATATATTGAATGGAGATGAATAAAATGGTAGAAGAAGGACAGCACATAATAGAAATAAGCGTAACAAATTTCATGAGAATAGTTGGCGTGCACATCACACCATACGGAAAAGATATTGTAGTAGTCGGCAAAAATGCACAGGGCAAAACAAGTATCCTTGAAGCGTTGAGATGGGCTTTGGCCGGAAAAGATGCAACCAAAAACAAACAACCTATCAGAATAGGCGAAGAGTTTGCAGAGGTCATCTTGAAATTGGATGATATGACAATTTCAAAATATATTTCAATCGATGGCAAACCACAACTGAAGATCAAAAGCAATGAGGGTGCATACTTCCCAAGCCCTGCTGCAATGTTGAAAAAATTAGTAGGAGAACTCGCTTATAATCCCACTGATTTCATGGCTTTGCATCCAAAAAAGCAGGTTGAGGTTTTACTTTCAATGATTGATACTGGAGAAGAAAGTATACCTGATCTGGATGCCCAACGCGAAGAGGCATACGGCCTGAGAACAATCATAAACAAGGATGCAAAAAAGTACGAAAACCTGCGCAATAATTGTGGATATATCCCAATGGATACACCAACAGAAGAAATTTCAATTGCAGGATTGAGTCAAGAACTTACAGACGCCCTGGCAATCGAAGAACAGCACAGGATTGATATTGTGACCCATGAATTAAATAATGGATCAATTGCTGCAAAAAAGGACGAAATCAAACGCCTTAATAATGAAATAAATCATATCATGAAAATTGATGATGAATTATTATTATCAATGAAGAACTATGAAGATCCAGACACATCGGCAATCCGGGACAAAATCAACAATGCCGAAGGCATTAACAAACAAGTTCGCCTTGCAAAAGATCGGGACAACTACGCTAATCAAATGCACAAAGCACAGGACAGATCCACTGAATTAACCCAAGAGATTGAAGAAATCGACAAAACAAAAGCATACATTCTCGAGCAGGCCAACATGCCGGTTGACGGTTTAGGCTTTGATGAAAACGGGATTACGCTTAACGGTGTGGAGCTTGCAAGATGCTCATCAACAGAACAGATCAAAGTTGCCATGGGTGTTTATTTTGGGACTGCGCCACAAGGACCCAACGCTATTAAAATCGTGATAATTCAGGATGGATCACTTCTTGATGAGGATTCCCTTGAGTATGTGAAGAAAATCTGTGCTGAAAAAGGCTACCAGCCTATAATTGAAAAGGTATCCAAAGAAGCAGGAGCAAATGAAATTTTGATTGAAGCGGGTGAGGTTAAAAATGGAAACTAAATATGTATTGGTGGGAATAGACGCTGCGATGAAAATTGTAATGGATAATATAAGAACACAAGAACGAATAAACAGACTTACACGATTGAGACAGATAAATACAAAAATCGGAGGTAATATAAATGGGAATTGAATACTTACCATTGGATATAGAAACAACCGGTATTCATCCACTCGAAAGTGAACTTGTATCGTGTGTATTCGGCGACTTTGCAGAGATACAAATCGAGGGTATTAATGAGTTGGGTGTATTAATAGACTTATCAGAATATGTGCGCAGTCTAAACAAATCCACAACAACCATCATAACTTATAGAGGCGGTACTATGTATAGCACGGGTTTTGATTGGCCTTTTTTACGGGTACGATACCTAAAACACGGGCTTGTGTGGCCATTCAAAGGTTTTAATCACATTGATATGTACCCAATAATTCAAAAATGGTTTGATTTGGATTTTTCGGAACTTGGAACCATAGAGGATCTCAAAGCAAATGAGCTGACAAAAATGGTCATTCATTTTGGTTTAAAATCTGAAGGGAATATGAAAGGGAATATGGCACAAACTAAAATGATGGTGGAACAAGAGCAAATTGATGAATACCTATCAAGCATAGGACTCATGAAAAACAAAACCCACAATGGTCTTAAAGATGCCTGTATTCATCTTCTTGGAATGGGGGATGATGGTATGAGGGGTGAGAAGGTCCCCGGGATGTTCAAAGAGTGGAAAGAATCACATAATGATGTGATATTAGATAATATTTTAACATACAATAAAGCGGATTGTGAGAAAACAATGGCACTTTTTGAAGCCGTCCGTGATATGGTCCCTAACCGGATTTTATCAGGAGAATTATTATGAGTCCAGAAGAAAAAATAACAATCAACAGAATAAACAATATGTCACAGGAAGAGATGGCAAGCTTATGGCGGTTTTCTCCATCAGGGCATCCGTATTTTGACATAACACTGCCGTATTATGCCGTTTTTAAGAAACGATTTGATGGGCTTGGTGGTATGACTCCCGAAATATCAAAAAGGATTGGATGGGATTGAGTAGGCAGTTAATCTGCCTACCAATTTTTCACCATAAACTACTAATTTGGGAGATAATAAACATGAATCGAACCAAATGGATTGAATCGCTGAAACCAAAAGACAGCGCGGTTCATGTGTGGCACGATTTGACAATGGAATTAGTTACAATAATTGAACTAAAGAAGCATTGTAACGAAACATTGGCAAAGGTTATATTAAAAAAACAAGAATATTTATTTGCGTACTGGATTAATGTAGATGCGCTATTTGAGTCGACTGAAAACATAATTTATGAGATTGAACTCAAAAAGAAAACAGATCGCCTTGAAAATTGTATGTGGCGGAATGTTACTGATGACAAAATCAATGCCGTGTATGATATTATTTTTGATGGTTCACGTGATAATAATTTGAAAATAGTGGAATAAACATGAGAAATGTAGAATTTATCGAAAATACTCAAATAACCCCATGCCCAAAGTGTGGAAACAATACGAAATTTAAGGCATACTCTTATCAAGTGGCCGATGATTGTTGCAACGTATGGGTGAAATGTGAATGTGGGTATGATCCAACGATATGCAAAACCGAATACCGATATGAAGATGTATGGGGCGGCACATGAGATACAATGGTGGTGCTGGATGATGTATTAAAAGACTTACAAAAGGGTGAATGAACATGGATAAAGAAGTGATAGACACATATCAGACAGACACGCCAGTGTGTCCTCACTGTGGGGCTACATCAGTGGATCTTGAAGGATTCATGGATGAGACCAGTGGAGATGATCAATGCTATGAATGTGGAAAATGGTATCACTGGGAATCTGAATCCAGTATACAATTTTATACCAGGAAAACAGACTGGCTTAAAATGTGGGAAAAATATAATCAACATAAAATTAGCTTGACTAAATTGAAAATGAGTAGAATACGGAATGAAACATTATGGATAAAATAAAGAAAACTCAAATGATAAATGTGATAAAATCACATGTGTCGGCAATTATAAACATCTATGATCTCGCAAACCATATTGAAAAGGTTGTTGATGCTGAATATAAATCAATAGGTGGCGTAATTGGAGAATTTGAAACATGGGCTGATTTTTATGCTCATGACAAAATGTTCAAAATATCACATACCACCGGTGAATTTGTAGTACAACCGCTTGAGAATGGGGAGGAATAGATATGGATAAATATCATAAATTGTTCAAAGATGCAGTTGATAAATGGGGTGTAGACGCACAGCTAAATATGGTTATAGAAGAATGTGCAGAGCTTATACAAGCAGTGACTAAAGTAAAGCGGCATGAAAACGAAAAAACAATAGATAATCTTATAGAAGAGGCAGCAGATGTTGAGATTATGTTATCCCAACTCAATATTATGTATATGTGTGGTCAAAAGGTTTATCTCAAAAAACTTGAGAAAATGAAACGTCTTAGACATAGAATAGATATGGATATTGGAGAATGAATAAATATGGTTTTTAAATTAATAAAAATAAAAAGAGAAATGACTGGGCAGCATAAATTTTGTGATTCATGTGGCATAGAAATATCAATTGGATTAGCATGTTCAGCAGCACGTTGTCAAATATGTCGAAAGGATCTGTGTGAAAACTGTATCGAAACAGAAAAAGGCACATCTGGCAGTTATAGAGAGGTTTGGTGCAAAGTGTGCTGGAGAATAGGGGAAAAATATAGACCTGAAATAAAAGAATTTGAAGCAGAAGTTGAAAAACTGTATAATGCCTGGTACAAAGAGTGCATATAATTATTATTCACTTTTATAAATGTCTGGGAAATGCAGTTACAACTAATGTGATTACTGCTATAATCTCTAAATTATACAGTATGGATTAATATTTACTTATTAAATTATTAATCAACTATCTGGCAATTCCGGTGTGTTGATTTCAAAAACGCATTTTTTTTCAATAAAAACCGTTATCAGTGAAACCGCATACAGTAAGCCGTGCTATACGAACATGCATATTTTGATACCCGTTAATATAGGGTGTGTCTGCAAAGAATAGCATATTCCTATGGTATGTGGAATGATCGACCAAACAAAAGTATAGGAACCCGTTTTCATAGATATTATGATTATTCATAGCCCTGCCGATTTATCAAAGTATATTTATATATATCTAATCGGTACGTATTTATACATTTAATACTATTAGTACATTATATCAAATGTATAATGTGGAGATAAAAAGCATGACAAATAAAAAATTTAAAACAATTCGTGTATCATTACCCACGCATGGGTATTTGATGGACAATAAAACAAGAGACGATACGTCACTAGATTCGGTAATATGGCGTATGGTAAGCCAGATAGACGAGCTAAACAAAGAAATCGCGCGGCTAAGTGATAAAAATGAATGAGTTGGTATTAAAATTCATAGTAGGTGGTGGATTAATAACAATTATATCCTTGATGTCGAAATGCAAAAACCCTCACATGGCAGGGCTATTCATGATGTTTCCGGCTGTTACGTTGCTAGGATACTATTTCGTATCGGGAAACGTAACACCAACCGAGCTTAAAAGCATAACTCTGATTAGCTTAGTGTCACTCGTTACTGTTATTGTATTCATTGTCTCATTTTATTTTTTACAATCCAAATTCAATATTGGATTTGCGTTGACTGGTTCATTATTATGTTGGTGTATTTCTGCAAGCGCGATTGTATACATTAAATCGAGTTGTTGAGAATTTTTTATATATTTCCAACCTAGGACCAAATCAGATCTGCTGGATCACAGCGGGGTTTTTCCGTCAGAACAGGTGGACCTCCTTTTTTACTCTGAAGTATAAGTTTTCCGCGTATAATATTAGATATATAATTTATTGTCCATGAAATAGGGGCCGGCTAACATATTGCCGACGTCAGCAAAATGATCAAGAACCAAATAGGAAACTATATATAACATTGTAACAATGTATAGTATAGTGACAAACGTCACATTGGAGAGAAACAACATGGCAAAAAATACTGAATTGGTAATGGTGTACATCAAAAATGCACAGCACGATTTGGACTTGTTAATTAATGGATTAATGGACGAAGGAGATCTGTTTTCAGAAGAGTACAAAGTGCTCGCCGCGACCTATGCGGACCTGAAACGAGCGGAGATGAATTTATTATAAGGGTAAAATTGCCCTTTATTATTTTTAAGATGATAGGAGAAAATGAACATGAACGAACTCGAACTAATAATAATGTATCCATTTGGAATTATATCATGTGCTATTTTAATATACATCGGATTTAAACGGCCTAAAAACTTTTGGAATATATTGATAATAATTAATATTATCAATATATTGCTCTTAATTGCGTTTCGTGTAATCTGATAGGGATGAAGAATATGAGCAGCAATAACCGTTTTAAATGTAGATTTGGATGCAGTGATACCTTCCGTACAGAGGCAGGCAGAAACTATCATGAAGAAAAGATGCACTGTGTATGGACCACCCCAACAACGGGGACTGGATCACAAGTGCATAAGCTGTCACATGTATTTGATTGGACCAGAACTGTGTTTAATCAGATGAATGTGATACATGATCGGATCAATGTAGATTATTGTTTTGAATGTGTGAAATAAGATGAGCAGCAAAAAATATTGTGAATGGTGGGAGAATCAGGGCCCCAGAGCACAAGAACAATATGCAACATTGACTTTCATGAACGTTTTTGTTGTGATATGCATGTTTTTACTATAGGAGTGAACGGATATGACCAAATTTGATGAAAAAGAATTGTTTAAATTTGTAGGTAAGATGATAATGTTAATAATCATTATAATTGTTTTACAGTATTATTTGTTTGAAGTCGCCGATGAAATAGTATATAGAATGTGGGTGAGTTAATTGTTGATCGAAGTTTTTAGCTTGGCAGCATTGTCAATAGCATTAACGGGTTTGCTAGTTTATGGAAAAGGATACATGACCAAATGGATGAAAAGCCACAATCTAGCACTAATGTGAATGAAATGAGTGAATAAATATGTTTGAATATTTTATAGTATATATAAATTGGGTGTTTTTTCCAGTGGTGATTGTGGGAGCGTTGGATGCAATGACCATATATTGGATAATTGAAAATAGACCATACGAAACGTTACCAACATCACTATGGGATGAGATAACAATACTTGAATGTGTTGGGTGGTTAACTAAGATTGGATGATGTATATGTCTCATTTTTTTGAACATATCAGCGTTCAAAACAGTATACCAAGACATTTTAATATTATTGGTGGAGTGAACCATGATGACAATACGTAAACGTGAAATGTATAAATCAGTAGGTAGGTCTATTATTTTAATAATTATTTCAATTGCATTATTAAAATATACAGCAGACGTTGCCTGTGAATTGTATAATTATATTTAGGAGACAATTAAAAATGAACAACAAAACATCAGATGAATACAAAAAAAATATATATGAATTTGGAGAGGCAATCAATCGTCTTGATGAAATCAAAAGCGAGATTGAGATATTAGTAGAAGAAGCGGGGAGAATAATAAGACGAAAAATAGGTCGAAACGATTTGATTTATAGGCGTGCTGAAGCATACTGGATTCCAATAATTAACAAAACATTAGGAAATGAGATGGAATATGGAACGATAGAATCTACTATAACCGAGATGGAAAAAAGACTTGAAGAAATGAAAGAAGAAGCGAAGGAGAACAAATAAAATGACACAAAGATCTACAGAAGAAGAAAAACAAATGAACATTAGAAGTGTCCCATTGGACACAAAGACCCGCTTTGATGTATTGAACGCAACAGAGCAACACAAAACACAGGCAGACACGCTTAAGTTTCTGCTTGATTATTACGAAAAGGAGTGAAATAAAATGAGTAATCAAGAAGGATTAGAAGAAACACTAAAAATACTTGTTGCAATGAAAAATGAAATAAATGAACATGTGCGAGACACAGATCTAATACTACGTGCGGTATTGGGCCAAGATAGTTTGGAATATCAAAGAGCTAAATCGGTATGGATACCCGGTGTAACTCAACTAATAGAAGGGGATAACGTAATTTCATCAATGGCTTTGTCAATTGAAGAAGTCCAGGATATAATGAATCGGAATGAATAAAAATGCAATTCACATGTTTATGTACAAAAACAGATGCGATATTCACTGAACCGAATAAATATTTTGAATGCCCTGTCTGTGGTCGGACATACCACACCTACCGAAATCGTGGCATTTGGGCTGAAGAAGCAAAAAGACTTAAAGAAAGTCCGTATGCAAACGAAATTGTAATGATGAACATAAAAGAGACAATAGAGGAATGAACAAATATGACAATAAAACTAGATTTAGTGGCAATAAAGAAAAACGGAAAGATATTTGTCAAAGCAAAAGATCAGTACGATTCAAATTTTGAAAGGATCAAATTGAGATTCGATGCTGAAGAACTTGAAACATTTGACAAAAAATGGAAAGTGTTTACATCTGTCCCGACAACCGCAGAGCAATTTATTAATGGGAAAAGAACGGTTGTGAAATATCGACTAAAAGACGGATTCACACCAACCGGCAAAACGCCAGCTAACATGACAAAAGCAGCATTTAGGTGTTGCGATGATGAATGCGAGAACAGCGAGATCAGGGGACTATACGAACCTGTATACAGGCAGGAACCGGACAAGTGGATTTTTGTTGATATGAAAATAGAGTTAATTGATTCTGACTGTGAACCTCTAATCAATCAAAAATACACATACAAGATCCAGTTCCCGGGATATATTGACAAACATATGATAGTCAGACACAAACTACCCTGTTACATGGATGGGGACGAGTTGTATGATTTAATTAGGTCCACAGTGAAAAAAAACATACCAGATCACTGTATAATCAAATCTGATTATGATTTCCACTTTGAAGTGAAATCAATTGTTCCACATCTTAAAAATCCTCTTGTAAAAGAAACGAAATCAATCATAGAAATATCAAAAAAAAAATATACATACAATAATAAGGTGCGCGATGTTCATGCAGACAATTACGCAGAACTTGAAAAAAAGATTGATGATATAATTCAGGGGTACGTTGATAAAATGAATATAAAAGTAGCAGTGTGTCCTCATTGTAGTGGGCGTGGATGGATTAAACAGGAGTGAACGGATATGATTTATGAGAATTATAATTGTAAATATATTAATAATCAATGAATAATAGTATATATATTAGGTGTGAATGAAATATGATGTATATTTGTAATAAAGCAGATCAGTGTGGTGAGTTTGTACAATGTCATCACAAAACAGCGCATGTATATGGGACCGGATGCATTACAAAATGTGATGAAATACCTAGTGCGAGATGTATGTTATTTAAGTTTGATGAGGAGTTGATATAAAAATGGGTATATATAAATTTATAGGAGAGATTATTGCCATGATTATTCTGTTAATATTAACCCATTGGTATTTGGCAACATGTTGTAGTGACGCATACACTCATTTTCTGGAATTTGTATTTGAATTATATGAAAAGAAGAGTTAAGGGGCATAGTTTACCCCTCTATTAATTTTTTAAGTCGCTGTGTAGCATATATGTGACTATTTTAAGGCGGTTCACTGTTAAATTTTAGTATAAACATTTTCGTCTGTTATAATTTGTCCATCTCGTATATGTCCTGTTGTTGTCACACCGTCACCTGTGAAAATTATTATATCTTTTTTCAAATCCCAGGTCCCAACAACAATGAAATTTATTTCTTTTCCCATCAAATAACCTTGACGTTCTATAAAAGAAAATGTATTGTTTTCATAAATTTCAAGACGGGTTTTGTTGTCTTTTGAGTAGGACCCGGTGATTTCAATCTGCTCATTTTCGATGCATCCAAAACTCAGAAAAATCACACTGAAAATCATGAGCACATTTAGCGCAACAAATTTAAAATTAATAATTGCTCCGAATAGCTGTTTTATATATTGTTTCATTTATTTTAGCTCCTATATTTTATACATGTGCTCCAAAAAACACCATGCCGCGACATGATTCAACCGCGTGTGTTTCTGATGGAAACGGGAACGGGAGTGCCGCGTCGTTCGGTAACGGTATTGGCAAAACGTTATGCGGTGCGCGTGTCCCACCGCGTGTGCTTTTGGCGAAACACGTGTCTGGGGGACCGGGTCCCCCGGTAGTGGTTACGTGTTGTGCACGATGCCCTACACGGTCTCGCTCGATGGCGGTATTGTGACTAGGCAACATGCGTATACGTCCCCACACATTTCGTTAAACGTTGGTCATATAATATCAGGGTCGTTTGGGTGGAGAGCATAATAGACACCCTTACTGGTTTGATGCCACCATCACTATCCCGACCCTCATTGTATAATAATCTAATAATATTTGATATATTAAAGCCAGAAAATATTAGAATTATTATAGATTTTAAGATATTTATTTTAGATTTCATCAGATTTAGAAGCTCCAATATTAGCTTTTCTTATTTAGATTCGTTGTTTGCGAAATTCGTTATACAATTTTGTACATCCGCAAAAGATATTGTATTATTATGGTATTTTTCGTATTTCTTTACATTGTCCTGTGCGGTTACAAAATACCACATGTCTAAACCTTTCGATTCATTCAAACGGTCAACTTTATTAAGTAAATCGCTATTATTATTTGTGTTCATTTCAATCTCAAAACCTGCTGTTTTTCCATCTGAATTCAATATTACCACATCTGCATTTTTTCCATAATCTGATATTTCAACGTCCAAATTTTGTGATTCTGCTACATCTGCAACCAATCTTGTTAATATGAAATGTTCGTCCGATTGGTTTGCCGCTCCTGTTTTTTTGATCATATATGAGGCTTGACCTCTACCCAAAGTTCGTGATCTAACTGTTTTATATTCAGCATCTTCAAGAATCTTCCTTTGTTCTTTTGATAAATCTTTCATGAGATGTATTAGCTTCCGCAAATCGGTTTTAATACACGTGGGGGCTTCCGCTTCTGTTTTACCTTCAATTAATTCTTTTTCAACGTCTGCAGCTATTACTTTTATTTTTGTCACAACACCAGATGAAATAAACAAACCTTCACCTTTTTGTCTGGTCGCCGAAATGAAATCTGCTTGGTCATCGGACAATCCAAATATTTGTTTTACTTTTTCTCTTTCAGAATATTCTATCCTAAATATAAATTTAGTTTCACAGTTTCCGAAGATAGCATCACCTACTTCGGTTTTGGCAATATCCCCCAGATCCTGAGTTAATAGTTCAACTGATAAATTGAAATAACGACATAATTTAATGAGTGATTTAATGCTTCTTGATTCTTTTTGCATTAAACTCCATGCTTCATCTATAATCAAAGTCCGTTTTCCTCTTGTTTTTTCGATCATAAATGCAAACTGTTTCAACATAATTTGATACATCACAGCATCTTGCACAGTATCGGGGATTTCAAGCAGATTATAACTAATATAGTCTTCATCCATTTTTATATTGGTTTGGCCATTAAAGAAATTCCTATAAGATCCATTTACATACATATCAAGTTTTCTTTTCAATGCGCTGCCTGCTTGTTTTTCTTCTCGTTCTATATCACTTCTCAAGTACGCTTCGATGTTGTTATAAAAATCTTCTAAGATTGGTGGTTCTCTGTTCCATGTGTTTCTATCCGTTGTAATGCCTCTTTCTTTGTATATCTCAATCGTAGACCTATCTATGATTGGTAGCCCTGCTGCGGTTACACCCTCTGGACCAAGCAGCATTAATAAGAATTTAGGTATCTCCTGCTGTCTAGCAGTAAGCGAATCTTTGGGACCATTACCAATGTCAAACGGATTCATTCTAACCCCCTCAGCTCCTTCGCAAATCTTTACTACAACACCACCAAGTTTATCTATTACATGTGAATAATCGTTCTTAGGATCAACTATACTTAAAGATCTTCCGGCCCATGCTTCGTGTATAAGTCTTGTTGATATAGAAAACGACTTACCGCTTCCACTCCCCCCCATTGTAAAGCAGTTGTAATTGTTCCGATTCTTGTTAAATTTATCATAAAAAATAGGGATCTTAGTGTTGAAATCAACACCAATATAAAGAGCGTCAGGTGTTAATCCCCCGGCCACCGCTCGACCCGGGAGTAATATAGTTTCTGCCATACTAGTAGAGTCAAATTCTTTGTACATGTCAACAAAATCAATACCCGATGGCATGAAATTTTTATATGCATTTGTCTTTTTGAAAGATAAATCTGCTGGATGAATCATAAGACCGCCCAATTTTGACATGAGTCCAGCAGTTTTCTCACGTAACAATGATTCCTTTATATCAGAATGACCAAGATACAATGCCATATTAAATGCTGCTTCGTCACCAGAACTAAGCGCGGCAATTCGTTTTTTTATTGCTGTGATTTTGTTTCTTAGCTCCTCGGTGGGTATATTTCCCCCCTTTTCTGTAGCTATCCGCTCTGTTTCGAGCTCTTTCAAATGTTTTTGCGCTTGGTCTCTTGCTGTTTGGTTATCTATTTTCCCAATAAACTGTGAAAAGTTAATATCATTATCAGTGTCAATCAGTCCATTTAACCATTTTGGCCGGACCTTTGAAGGGAAACCGGCACATCCAACAACAGAATGATATATCCTACCAATCTGAGTATTATCCCACTTTTCAACAACCGAATCGGGTATTAGTAATAATTTCATATTTCTATTTATGCCACTGCTGCCTTTTTTCTTTCTTTTTGACATGCTGTTTGCATTTTTCACATCCCATCCAGCAGCTTGACTGTCCACATACTTTTTTACTTCTTTTATTTGATCAAACATTCTTAATCCTCCATCGTTACACAATCAGATAAATAATCGATCCCCTCTCTCCCTACACCACAAGATATCATTAAATGGGTATTAGTTAAGGACGTGCCAGTGAGTCGTTCACCTACAACAAAACATCCTGACAGCCCTTTTATGATAGTGTTGGTATCAATGTTTAGCTTTTCAATCTGATTAAGACTATTTACAGGAGTTTTGATAATTAGGTATAGCATTTTGTCTTTCACATTTTGATCTTTGCAGTACTGTTCTATGTGGTTTAAATGGCCAATCATTAGTTTTTGTTGATCATCTGGTAACAATTTAACATTATTCATGACCATGGATGTGTATTTTTCAATATCAAACATGGATGAATACCCCAAAATTTGAATTGTACACGGCAACGAATTTAAAAAATCAGTATCCAATTGTCTTATTTTCTCGGCATTTTTTGCATCGGACCTATCACCTGTGAGAGTATATATTTTTAAAATACTGCAAGCGTCCCCATATACATTATAATAGTGGTCATATTTCACATCACGAAGTGATAGAAAATTCAACATTTCTTTGTCAAACCTATTAATCTTTTTACCCCGTTTTATATATTTTATCACAGTTACAAACCAACTGTCTAATCTAAGTTGGCAAATTGCTAAGAAGAGACACACAGTCGTAAGCAATGCGAAAATTAGCACTACTTTATAAGCATCGCCGTACACAGCAAAAACACTCGTGAATTTGATAATTATCACACAAACGACGACAGCAAAAAATAAATAAAGCACTTGACGCATGGTCAAACCTGCAAATATTTTTTCCTCGTGTTTTAAACTTGGTGGGATTTCATACCCTATATTCTCACTCATTTATATTACCTCATTAATATTATTAATTTATATTACTTTAGTGACTACCTGTACCCCTCTTGATGCCATGGATATTGGGTTATACACAAATTTTAAAAACAGAATTGCTGGAACGATACATGCTAATAATAATACCAAAATCCCTATGAACATCGTAATAATCTTCGGTTCTTCTCCAATCATCATGATGCCCATACCAACACCATAACAAAACGACATCACAGGAACACAAAATAAACCCCACAATATCAATCGTATCAACAAATCCCCCATACTTTCAATAGACCTGCAAATACTCAGTTCAATTGCTCCAATCACCCAACACGTAACAGCAATGATAAAGACAGGTTCTACACATCCTAAAATAATAGCCCTAGCAAAATACACACAACACGTACCATAAATTCCAAGCACACCAAGCATTATAAAAATACAGCTATATACAGATGTAAACATATCTACTACAAATGTCATTATTTCGATATTGAGGCCAAACATCACAGTAAGTGCATCTGAAAATTCAATACACCATCCCAATATCCATGTGGCACACCTTACTAAAATAGATCCTAGAACCGTTCGCCTGATAACCTCAGCAAGCACAACAAAACTATATGCAGAAAGTGGACCAAGTGCGTACAAAAAATAAAAGAAAACACCAACTACTAAAACAAAAGTGGCTACAGCATAAAACAACAGATAAAGATCGGGGATGATCTTATCAACATAAGTATTCGTAATTGCACCAGACCCAAGTGATCCACTTTCATTAAGCCACCCAATCAATCCACCATCGGTAGTTCCATTATCTGTTATTCCAACAGCATTTAATCCAATTTTAGCGATCTGTTTATCTAAGTCAAAGAAATCTACCATTTAAAAACCATCCTATATAATACATATGCAACCAAAAAACACATGATGGCGGCGTATATATCTCCATCAAATGTTTTTTTCGTTTCATTAATTCGTGTAATGTTTGTTTTCAATTCGTATGATTCAAAGGGGGAATTAACAACAATTGATATATTGTTAATATAGCCCTTTGGTAATAGAAAATGATCTTTTCCATACGGAGAAATCCCGTATAAATCATAGAAATCATAATCGTACATATCGTATAACTGATAATTTACTGTGTCATTTTTAAAATATACATAACTAGATTTTAAAATATACTTTGTCACGTTGCCCATTTCCACACTAATATTATAATGTGATGCATTGTTCGATAACCCGGTCATATTGATAGTATTATAAAAACCGCTGTGATTTGTAATCACACACTCGACAGTTTCGTTATATTCTCCCACATTTTCCCATTGGGTTATAATATTTCTTGTTTTTTGATATAGTATAGTGGTATAAAACGTCTTTTTTATGCCCCCAGAGCCTCTACGCCTTGATTTATGCCATTCACAAGTAATATTGACGGTTAGCATGTCATCACCAACTACATTGAAATCATGATACAGTTCAGAAACAGTTACGGTGTCTATTGTAACTCCATCTAATGTCCTTTTAGGCAGGGGTAGATACCCAACTTCATAGGTTACATTCGATGAATTGCTATATATCGTATTATTATATTTCACAGCATATTCGGGACCTATAATTCTTAGATATGTCCATTGAATCGGCCCACCCCCCATACTCAGATCAGTATCGTTGGGTAAACCAAAAAACAGTGAATTATAAATCTGTTGTGAATTTTCACTTGATGTTAAATAATCATCCCAATAATAATAGTGTCTTACCACATTACTGTTTATATTTCCAAAATATTCCCACTTCGGTACGGCACTATAATTTTGATATCCGAATTCATTAGTTTTCAGTTCATCGAGTGGTTCTATTTCAGGATATGCAGTCGATCTGAAATTAACACCACCATCAAAAGGATTATAAAAAGTAGAAACATAATAATCAGTTGCCGTTATTATAGGCAAAAATGATATAAATAAAAATAAAAAAAAGAAATTGATTGTAATTTTCATTGTAACCTTAATCTACAACCACTGCTGCTGGCTGTATGAGTTCGAGAACCCACGGTGCTCCCAAAAGCACCAAATTTCCAAACAGCACAGCTACAATCACACCAGCCCCCCATACCCTCAATTTGGGACTTGCCCCGCCAACGATGATTAATATCACACCAAGGACTATGAAAAAACCAGATGCCGCCACGACGAGTATTAAAGATTCAGCAGTCAATCTATCAAATGTATCCGCGGGACTTTCACCCTCCAACGCAACAACACTGGACAAAAACAACAATGTAACTGCCAGCATACCTATTAATATGTATATTTTATTCATTTAATCCACCTTCATAAATCATGGTTTGTACCCATTCATTTTTAGATATATTCGTTAAACTTTTAATTGTTTCAGATATTAAAACCACACTTGATTCATGTATCCGTGACAATGTTATCATATTTTGCATTCAAAATCACCTATTTATTACATTAGTTATAATTATTATATATATTATATTTATTATTATTTAAACTTTCCGCCATATTATAACAAAAGTTATATATATTATAATACTAATAGTAGTATATTATGTTTGATGATTGTAATTTTGCAGGGTCTGCACTATTAGGACGAGATGGACGGATCACGATTCCGGCAGACGTAAGAGCCCGTATGGGGTTAGATGAAGGAACTGACCAAATAATATTTCATTTTTGCAAAACAAAACACAATAAAGAAATAGTAACAATGGAAAAGGGTGTTTAAGATGAAACTAAAAATAAATACCGTGGGTATGGTAATCATTCCAGAATCTCCACAAGATGAATTGTATCTTGAATCTATGTTCAATTTGAAAGACTCTGGTGATCAAATAGTTGGAAAGCGAGTAAACGCCTCGAACCTGTCATGCTGGTATGGAATTGAATTTAAAAGAATGAAATAATAATGCCATCGGGAAAAACACACATCCGGATTAATTGGTTTGTCCTGGCACTGATCAATATTTTGATCATGCCATTTCATATGGACATTTCAATTAAAAACTATTTTTTATTTAATATTATTTTTATATTAACATCGTATTACATCAGTCCCGATCTTGATATTACCTCGAGTGTTTATAGAAGATGGGGACTGCTTAAGATCATTTGGTGGCCATATAAAGAACTGATGAAGCACAGGCAGATGTCCCATTCAATCATATGGGGGCCTATAAGTATATTATTTTATATGGTATTGTTGATAATACCAATAATCCTAGCAATTTTCAAGTTTATCCCGATTGACCAAATAAATGAATCAATGATTGATTTTTTTGGAATTGTCACAATATCAGTTATTATAATATGTGAAGTTCACATATTAGCAGATAAAATATTCTAAGATTTAATATTTTTAAAATCATAAAAAACGCATTGAACTTAACAATAAATTATTGTTAAAAAATAGGAAGTGAATAAAACAATGAAAAGAATTAAAGAAATAATAATAGGTATTTTATCCGTCTTTGTGATAATATGCTTATTATCAGGAACAGAAGCAGCAACTATCGAAAGTCTCCCTGTAAATGGCGGAGGGTATATTACAAACATTGCGGTGAGCCCGAGCTCACCTAACGTGATATATGCCGCATCTGATTTAGGTGGAATATATAGAAGCAGTAACAATGGAGATAACTGGGAAATAATAACCAAGGGGCTAGAGACAAATGCAGATTTTGCAGTAACGACAATTGGAATTGATCCAAAAAATCATAATATAGTGTACATAGGAACTGGTCACATGTGGTCCATTGAATCGGGCCATTACCAAGGAGGAATATTCAAAACTACGAATGGTGGCCAGAATTGGGATTTACTAACTAGAGACATTCCATTCTCGGCATGTGGAAAGTTTGATGTACAGGGACGATTAATTGTTATAGATCCAAAGAATAGTAATATAGTTTACGCGGGGAGTCACAAGGACGGTTTATTCAAAAGTACGGATGCTGGGAAAACATGGACACTAAAAGGACTGGCTGGAAAGTATATCAGTTCAGTTGTGATTGATCCAACAAATTCAAATACAATATATGTTTCATCACAAAAAGCAGTGAAACCAACACCGGGAATATACAAAAGTTTAGACGGTGGAAACAATTGGAAAACTCTTACTACATCATACGATGTATACGATCTAACTATTGACGCTAAGAATCCACAAATACTATATGCAGCAGCATTTGATAAAGGAATATATAAATCAACTAATGCAGGATCGTCATGGTCACTCAAAACACCAGCAGGATCAGCTAAACAACTATTTGTATCAGTATCATGCAGTCCAACGAATCCAGATGTAGTATACGCAAAAACTAAATCAGTAAGTAAAGTTTATCGAACATCAAATGGTGGGGATAGTTGGGAATCAAGCGGAAAACTGAATACGGATGGATGGTACTGGGGTGGAAGATTCGGGTTATCATCAAGTGGAATTACAGTTGATCCAATAAATCCAAACCGAGCATACTCTGGTACATGGTTCTCAGTATGGAGAACGGATAACGGAAAAGATTGGACTGTAAAACCAAACGGTCTAGAAACATCATGTGCATTTGATTGTACAGTAGATCCAAATAATCCTAGTATACTGTATGAATGTCATGCAGATATTGGGTTATTTAGAAGTACAAATAGAGGGCAGACGTGGACACGCGAGTCTGATGTTGATACTAATTGTTGGGCAATTGCAATAGATAAAACCACAAATCCAAGTACGATATATGTAGGTACTGGCAAATGGTCCGGCAGCACAACTAATGGTACGATCTTCAAAAGTACTAATGGCGGTTCTTCGTGGAATGAAGTGAATAGTGGTTTAACTGGTAGCAGGATCAGAAGTCTTGTCATAGATCATACTGATCCATCAATAGTTTACTCGGGCCATACTAACGGTAGAATATACAAAAGCTCAAATAAGGGCTCTTCGTGGTCCAGCCGAAGCTCTGGATTAGGAGAAAGTGAAGTACTCAGGGTAATCGTAGACCCATCAAACCATAACACTCTCTATGCTGCATTAAAAAAGCATGGTATTTATAAAAGTACAAATGGTGGAGATAAATGGTCAAATGTGTATAGTGGAAACACACCCGATGTTGCTATTGATCCAAACGATCCACAAACACTATATGCAGCGGTTAAGAAAACTGGAATATATAGAAGCACTGATGCTGGATCAAGCTGGTCAAAAGTTCTCTCTAATTTTGGTGGGCAATCTGTTGCAGTGGATAGCAATTCAGTAGTATACGCAGGCGGAAAAGCATACTGGGGTTCATCCAGTGGACCGGGGCTTTACAGAAGTACAGCTGGGACATCATGGGAACGAATAGACGATGGATATATTGCGCAAGGGATTGAAAACATAGAAATAGATCCCACAAATAATAATCGTCTTTATATATCAACTGCTGGAGATGGGACATTCAGTGTAGATATATCCAGACCATCTGAAACACCCACTCCCAAAGAAACACCGGTGCCAACTGAGACGCCAACCGAAACACCGATCCTAACACCTAATCCAACTCCAATTATCAGACCTACACCAGGAAATAATGACAATGATATGAATGGTGATGGGCGGGTTGATATACGTGATGTGCGATATCTAGCAAGGCATTATTTCTATTTAGAATATGGTGCTTTTCCAGAACATGATATACTCCACGGCAATGGTGATAGAAATAATGATGGTAAAATTGATATAGATGATGTGAGGGATTTTGCAAGACATCATATGGAATATATAAAATGATAAAATTTGAATTTGCATTAAAACAAAAATAAAAATATATAATCCCGGGATTCCCGGGAACTCTATTTTTTTAATTTTCGCAAATATTTCCCTCGTTTTTTGGTAGGATTTTTGATTAATTGCCAGAATGTAAGGTTTTTGATCTTTATACCAAACTCCTCCATAAACAATTTATCTAATTTTTTAAATGTGGGATTTGGGCTTGGCATTTTAAGCTATCCCCTGCTTTGATTGATTGTGTATAGCAATTGTATTTTTTATGAACTCATCAGAAAATTTACCATTTTTCACCAGAGTTTTATGTTCTTCTTTTGTTAATGCTACCATGAGTTCTAATCCCGTAACATCGTCAACTATCCGCATTAAAGAAAATACATCTACCAACATTATTTTAATTTCCTTTGAACATTTTGTTGGATATACCCCATACAAGACATATGTTGTGGTATTGTACCGCTATTGAGATTCACGGCAGATGATGCACATAATCCATTCGTTTCATCGGTTGGAATATAGAATTCTGCAATCATAACGATATCATTTTCATCACATATTTTTATGATTTGTTCCATATGTCCTCCGATTTCTTTATCATATATATGTTCTTTGTTCATCCTTATCACCCGATTATTTTACCATGAGGCTCTCGCATTTTTTCAATGACTGCTTTAAGCGTTGTTATCTGTTTGTTGAGTGTAGCAATATCTGTTTCACGTTGATCGCATGCTTTTCTTTCTTTTTCAATCAATGCTCTGATAAAGCTGGAATTGCCGATTTTACGATCATTTGACATTTTGTTTAAAGTTTCCATCTCATCCGGACTTAACCGAATCTCAAAACGCTTTGTGTATTTTATTAGTTCAGTCATTTTCATTTACTCCTTTATCGCATCGTAGAACTCTTTCATGTCTTGATCTGTGCCATTTCTGAATATATCATCATATCTCCAATCCAATTTTAAAGCATAATCATAACCGTGCTTATCAAACTGTCTTGCGATTGCATGCCGTATTTTAGGTTCAGGTATCATATTTATTCATCTCTATTTTGATACATTGTATCCAATACGTATTATGTACGTAATATTATTTATAGTTACCTATATGAATTTATCCGACTTAAATTTAAATAGTGTTATAATAATACTTGCCAATAAATAGTCGTGTTTTTGATGTGCGAAATGAGTAAAATGCCACACAAAACCACATACAGTATAACCGCAATCAAGCGACCTTGCTATACGAATAGGCATATTATCATACCCGTTAATATAGGGTGTGTCTGCAAAGAATAGCATATTCCTATAGTATGTGGAATGATCGACCAAACAAAAGTATAGGAAACGAAGATTTTAAAAAAAGTGTGATTTTGTTCATCACAAAATGTTGAATATATGGAAACCAGAAAAATGTTGAATTATATTTTAATAAGTAAATATAAGTTTCTGACATCACATATTAATATAAAAATATTATTAATTCTAATATAAAAGAGAATGAAGGATATACTTTACCCCTCATCTTATTTTTTGAGTCAGTAAGCGGCGTGTGTGTAGACGTTTTGAGTGAGCTCACTATCATGTTATGTTTCTTATTAGTTCCGGTGGTGTTGTCAGAGTTAATGGAAAATCACTTACCATATACTCGCCGGCCCATTCAACATAAGCACCGTCTGAAGTAAAGAAAAATATTCCATCGCCGTTCGTTCCGTATGATCCGTCAAGATCTGGAGACTCAACAACTAATCCCAAGTTTCCGGCCGCACCGTTATAACTATCATAATACGGTGTTTTGATCACTTGCTCTTGTGTCGTAAGTTTTGAATTGACACTTGATACTTTTCCTTTTGCTGTGTATTCTGCCATGACTTTACCATAGCTCACAAGATAAATGTAAAATATCTTGTTTTCATCATTCAGCAGTTCTAGTCGTCTAATTAAGTTCTCACGTTCAAGACTTCTATCGAGCGCAGGTGGTGGAGATTGCTCTAACAATCTTGCCTGATTTGACTCGGTCAGCGCAGCTTCTTTTCCTGATGTTGTATCAGTGTATACTTTTTTTGTTGTTGATTCGTCGTCTATGCATCCCATTGAGAGCATTGCCACAACAAGCAGCAACACAAATCCTACTTTATATTTCATGTTCATTTTTATCACCATAATACTTTATCCACATGTAGCGGAAGTTTATCTTTAAATATTTCTCGATTTGCCATTTGTGATCTTGCGTTATATTCAGCTACCAAATCTTCATAGAAATTCTGTTGTCCTAAAAACTTAGTTTGTAGACTATTATAATCCTGCCTCGTTTGCCAGTCCCATTCTGAAGCATTGCCGTATAAATCTTTATACGCTTCCATCTGAATATATGTGTTTGATATTATCCGTTCTGTTGCTTGGATATCCTCATACTGTTGTTTGAACCATTCATAATTATAGATTGCATTGTCAGCGTCATATGTTTTAGTTATGACATTACCAGCACTGTCTATTTGAGTGGTTACTGTTTGAACCGGTAGTAATGCGGCTTTTAACACCCATCCCCCACCAATTGCTGCAAGTATTATACATGTTATTGCTATTATCAATACTATTGTTTTCATATAATCACCTATTTATAGATTTGTTAATCCAATATTTCGGATTGTAACTTTAAAAACTGTGCTTCTATATCTTTAGTCACACTTTTAATTTTTGTATTTTTGTGACCATAAACATGAGCCATAAATCCCTGTGGTTCCTGTGATCCGTCAGTTGTGACAACAAGAACATGACAAATAAACTCGGTCGTTTTCGCTGGCATGCTCAAACCTCAAATGTATATGATCCTGACCAATCATCAATCGGTTTTGGTGGAGTTTCATTTTTTTTCTTATCAGTATCACGTTTGATTTTCTGATTAATCCGACCCAGTCGTTCTCCAGCAAGACGAATATAATGGTCCAGAGTTCTCATTTCTGATTCAGTGAATTCATCGCCTTTGTTGATTGAAACATAATTATACTCATCGGTTCTATTTCGATCTATGTACTTTAATATAAATCCATCACCATATTTTTGTACATTTGGTAGACCGTTAATATATTCTTCTGGCAGATCCTCTTTTGATAAAGCGTCTAAATCAGTTATTTTATACTTCTTTATTTTATCAACTTTTATTTTAATACTCATCTTATCATTTCCTTTTATATCAACTATACGCCCTTTGAAAGGCTGAGCTTGATTTATTTCAGTTCGTCCCATCACAATTCCACTTGTGACACGTGGAATCAAATAACATCTACAATTATAAGTCATGTAATCACTTCTTTTCATTATTTGCCCTGGTTCGGATTTGAACCGATTCTAACTATTCAGGGAAGATTTATTATTTATAATAACAAACCAGGGCACTTTGGAATAGGAGTATGCCGGGTGGGATTAGAGTCCAATTACAAAACGTCTTCTGTCATACCCGGCACGTTGATTATTAGGAGTTGCCAATAATACACATGTACCCAAGCGGTCATGATGTGATGAGGATTAACAAATGTCACACACGACCCCCCATGTATTTCATGGCACGTTGATCATTAGGAGTTGCCCCATGCCGATGGGGGGTGGCTGCGCAAAAATAAGCACAAAAGCGCATACAAAGACATCGGAAAAAAGTATTAAAAAACCCTGTCTTTGTAATGGAGCATGTTGGAGGAGTAGTGTATAGATAGACCATAACTATACACCACCATTTTTATTTTTAGCACGTTTGTTAAGTTCTGTCCTGACCAGATCACGCACAAAATCTGATCTGTTCAATGCATGTCCGGCATTAACGATATCATCTACCTGCTTAATCTCATTGTCTGTTAATATGGTAGATATTTGTTTTGACATACTCTTATAACTGGTAGTATAGTATATATATGTATCTATTTGGTTCCAATGTGTATATATGTGTAATCTGTAGAATGGGACATATTTTAAATAATCTACTAATTTTTAGAGAAATATTCTGAATTAACATATAATTCAATCACGTGATTAACAACTTCCTGGAATAATTTTTTTTCCCACTTTTTCTTACATTCCTCGTTTCTATCAATCAGCATCTTTATAGCTGTATTTAAATTGATTTTATGCTTTACTTGCATGTTTATCAAATAATTATATGATTCAATATCAAGAGTTGTGTGTATCTCACGTGACGTTTTCATTTGAAATACCAATTAACTTATATATATAAAAACCATCCCATAGAAATGTATAAATAATTTTACTACTATGAATTAGATATTATGAAAGCTATAATAATTTCATTGGTGATATTGGTTTTTGCGATGTGTTTTTACAGTTCACATTATGATACTACTAACATAAATGGTATAAAACATAATATACCAACTGAAACAATCTGCATACCAAACACGGAATTTATATACCAAATCGGCAATGAAAACGTATCAGTCGCTGTGGATTATACAGAAAACATAGAAAACGAGACAACCAAATTAATTCACAGTATATCATCTGGAACAAAACATATATTACCTGTGCCAATAGACCCAATTTATAAATTACCACCCAAAAACGATCATTTAGAATGTGATGAATTGGCCGGGTGTTCTTTTGCTGAATTGGAATTGATTTTAATACATTACAATTCATTGGATGATAAATATAGGCAAAATTTTACAGAATATGATTATGTGATTGACATATCAAAATCTGCTCATGAGCAAGGCCATTGCATGGGCTCTGCAATTATAAAAAATATTAATGGTAGTATTCTAGTATATAACTATGTTATCATTAATGGTGATATAATATTTATAGATTATATAAATGATGAATTATATACTATGGCATATATATTGAATTATTATCCACATCACTTAATCAAATATCATAAAAATGGGACTGATATGTTTGATGATTTAAGCGCTCTGTTTATATAAAAATATTAATATAGGTGCTATGTGCATAAATACATAAAACACCTATATATGGGGGTATTACTGTTATTTTTTTCGCTTGATTAACATCGATGTTCCGGCATTCCCACCCAAACCTGTTATAAACGCTGTTATTGCAGTAAACATATTCAAATCAATTTCTGCAAATTGATACAATCCTGCAATAAGTAAAATGGTTATTCCAGTTTGAATAAAATACGAATATTGATATTTCAAGTTTGGATCGTTACTTTTTGCATCCATGTAACCGACTATGTGATATAATAATCCACCAAGCATAGCTGCTAAAGCTAATATAATATTAGGATCTATCGTTTTTCTCACCTCCGTTTTTGATGTGTAAAATTATATAATTGTTTCAAATTGACGCTTCTGCCCAAAAACCGAATGTTTTAATAGTTATTTTTATTGAATTTTGAATAATATATACATCCCATTCTACACACATAAACACACTTATAACACATCCGCCTTCCATGCAAAATCGACATCTTGTCCTGGATCTATGTTTGCATGAATTGTGAACTGGGTAGACGTATATGTGTCGATATAAAATTGTGTCATGTTGCCCCATGCTTCGAGTGGTATTATAATAACATCACCAGCAGATGGTGTTATATCAAGACTGTGTGTTACAGCAATAGATGTTTGACCATTGATAAGGGTCGCAGTGCCTGATTTTTCTGTCGTATACCCAGTGTTGTTATATATTTCATTCGACGATCCTTGGTCTTCGATTACAGCAGTAACAAAAGCATCACGTAAATCATTGTTTTTACATATATTATTTGATGATGTTGCTCTTAATCTAATTCCATAACCGAATGCATGGCTTTGGTCAACAGATCGTATTTTATTGTTTGTTATATAACCATAGCTCCCTGCCATTTCAATACCCCGTTTAGGGGTTGTACCGGTAGTGTCTAGGTTAACAATATAATTGTTGCTTATCATTGTATAATTTGCACCATCTACAATGCTAATACCGTGTCCAGCATAGGATTCACCGATACATAATATCTTGTTTTGAACAATTTGATTTCGCAATGAATTCGATGAACCTAGTTCTATCCCCTTTTTTTCTGATGCACATGATATCATATTATTTGATAGTTGATTATCATTACAACTGTCCCAAAGTGCGATTTGAGATCTGTTATTATTAGATAGTGCATTATTAGTTATCATACAATAGTTACAATTACTTAATCCAATTCCATGGTTTGTCCCATCATTTGAGTTATTATTTGATATAATTGCGTGTTCGCAGTGTGATATATATATATTTGATAGAGTGCTATCATTGGTGGTATTGTTATTAATATTACAATGGTTTACACGAGTTAGAGTGATATTGTCATAATCAACACCACGTATTAAATTTGATGTGATACTACAGTATAAACTTTTCGCCGTTGTCCCCGACTGTCTAACGATTGTTATTCCACCCATTGAACCATATGTAATCTTTGATATTATATTGTTTTGAATGTTGATGCGGATATGTGGGTTCCCATCGCCCGATGTGGCTTGATCTTCTACGAATATACCATATGACCCAAAAGAATAACCACAGTCCCATATAGTATTGAAATTTATATTAATATCTGTGCATCCTTCCCCAGTAGATGACGATGATCCGCTTGTTTTATTACAAACTACAATTCCTTCCCAATCACATTCCCACACAAAATTATTTAAAATAGAACAATAAGAACTATTATTTCTAATACTTATACCACCGTGCAATGTTTTTGTTATATAATTGTTCGACACCACACAATATTTTGAATCATCTAATGATATACCAGTCCCTCGCATTGAATCCATATCCGGCCCATTTGGATAAGTTCCCTTTGAATTTTGAATCCAACAATTTGTTATAGACGATTTGTCACATTTACGTATAGTGATTCCACTTGTAATCTCAGATGATACCGTATCTCTTCCAGCATCAATCCACAAATTTTGAATAAATACACCCGATGCAGTTCCTTCCATCTGTAATTCATTTCTCACGACTTCCATATTAAAATATATGTTTATACCATTAACATGTGATGATGCAGTGGTTCCATTGTGTGGCCGTGTGATAGTAGTTAATGTATTATTATTAACATTAGTAATATAAAAATCTTCATTGTCTATTCTGATTGTTTGTCCTGCTATAAATTTTGAGCCGTCGGATACAGCGAAACTTGTTATACTATCATTAATTGATTCGGTTAACGTTACATTACTAGATGACGAAGTTCTATATATTTTAGTACCAAACCCCACGCCTGTTAACACGGTATTTGTTGGGCCAATGATGCCTCCTACTACTGAATATGTACCTTCTAATAACAAAACTTTACCATTTTGTGCGTTATGTAAACAGTCATTTATTATGATTTCGTCCGCAGACCCCGTACATACAAAATCAGCTTGTTCTTTTGAAAGTGTTGAACTGTCATCTGCTGCCACCACAAATGTTGCAGCACGACCAGTTGGAATATATGTGGGATCAGATGTACCCGGTATCGACCCAATGTCTCTTGATATAGACGCTTCGGCCCAAAAGCAGAATGTTTTTATTGTTACTTTGCCTGCTGCACTGGTCAGTTTGGCTATTCCATAGTACTGCCCATTTATATCAGGAACGGTATAAGAATAATGATAGTCACCGATTGCATCTTTTGTGAATGATACCCCATCCAAATCCAAATTTCCGTTTGGATCTCTGATGGATATTTCAGTTGTACTGGGATCGGTTACTGCTCCTGTTTCCGGATTGGTGATACCAGCATCGATGTTAAAAGTTGCACATGTGTATTTATCATCAAATGTGTAATCATTATTTATCATTATTCATGCCTCTGACAACGTCAAATTATAGATCTCACTTTCAGACGATATCAAATTATAAATCTCACTTTCGGATAATATTAACGTTAGAGGGAACATGGTTTCTTCTGTTTCAAGCAAACCACCAAAAGGGATACAACCATAAGGAGTACAACCGAACATCACGCTACACCATTCACTTTTGCTATATTCGATACTGCAATACCATTGATATGTGATGGATTTGTAACACCATTTATTATTCCAGTCCATCCACCAATTGGCGCCACGTAATATCTACTAATTGGCACAGTTGATATATTACAAAATGGATTTCGATATAGTATTTCAACTTCTTTTATATTTAATGAACGATTATATATATTAATTAGATCAATAATACCGTTGTAATATACTCCTCCCGAGTATCGATATACTCCAATATTAGTATCTGTAGCACCACCATCATCCAAACTGGTAAATGTTGGTGTGTCTGATTTAACAAGTGTTCCGTTTTTATAAAAATGTACATCTGGTAAATCAACTACAACAGTAATGTGGTTCCATTTATTAATTTCTATAATTGCAGTGTCTGATGCAACTGTGTCTGCTGTGCCGTTCCACGCACGAAGTTCTAAAACACCGTTAGACATTCTGACTATATAATTGTATAATGGTGAATCTGTTCGCCCAATTAAACCAGTATAAAGTTCTGTAACATTATTGGGTTTCAACCAGAACGAAAATGACGCTTTTGTAGTCAATAATAAACTGTCATCAGTTCCAACATCCACATAACCATTAATCCCGTCTAATTGTAAAGAGCCCCCAAATTTCGAGCCACACCATCTCGAACTCTGAGAGTTTAAAGATATGTTTCTTACAATCCCATGGTTTCCTTTTCCAGATATGTCGTTAACTATCCTTCCGTATCCTTCATTACATAAATAACTACATACTAATCCACTCGAAAGTGGATGTAGCGGATTGATCATTAATCCCGATTTTGGTTTAATCAGTGGTGAATACATAATACACAATTATGAAATGCTATCACCAGTTACCATCAACCCTTTTATATGACAATTGACGCCAGTGGATCCTTCGTGTTGAAATACTACACGAACCCTGCCTATGGCAGTAAGGTCTAATTGACATACAAACACCTCAGCATCATTCCAGACAACACATGAATTACCAGTAGGTTTTGCTACTGTCAATCCATCAACAAGATTAATAGTTGGTGTTCCTGTTATTTCTTGACATCTGCCCCATTCGCCGTCTGTAACTACACTTCCGTCTTGTATATACAACAAATCATTGGCCGTAAATCCAGTTGTACTTGCCACTGCCAATATTGTCTCGCCTATAGGTTCCGTTGCTGTCATTGCCTCAGTATCAGCAGTTGAAATTGTGGCACAGAATTCATAAACTGTAACCCAATCTTCATTCCCACTCGCTGAACCAGACACTTGAATTAAAAATTTACCAGGGTTTGTATTAGCTGTTGCCTCTACTGATGCATGGAATAACAGTAATGTTGCTGCAAGTTTTGTAGATACATCTAATGCAGATCCAACAACAGTAGCAGGGTGAGTAACTGCTTGATGTGCCAATGCAATAGCGTAAGATTTTGATATCGTAGCCATGATTAATTTCTCCTCTTATGTTATTGTGTGACCAAAATATTTTAAAATTCTGGCAGTATCACTATTCCATTCATTGATATAAATATCAACAAGTGCTTCTATCATTGTATTGGTTGGTGATGTTCCCACAGTCACATTTTTAATTATCTCCACTGTGTCACCTGCAATAATTGAATCATATTCAACTTGTGTAATATTAGATGGTGCAGTTCCAACTTCTAATATTGTTGTGCCTATCATTCCACTTTCAAGACCACACGCTTTCCAACTCAAACCAACTATATTATTTCCGATTGGTGTGTCGAAATGTATTACTATTTCATATGATTGATTGTTATCAGATTTTAAGACATGAATTTTTGACATTTATTTAATACTCCGTTTAACTTAATTCGATATATGTAGAATCTGGTTTAAATATCATTCTATTAGCATCTAGTGAAGTTCCGATAATTTGAACTGTGTGGCCTGATGTGGTGGGTATTGTATGGGTAGGAACATCAACACCTGCATAGACTTTTCCAAGTGTAGTAAAATTAAATGTAGCATCGTAAACAGTTCCCATCAATAATATCTTCCCTGCTGCATCCGCTAGTATAGTCGCAACTGCCATTGCTTCGATTGGTGCCTCTGCACTTGAAGCAACCGCAGAACTGCCTTTCCACCATTTACCATCGCTTTTCATGTATAGGATGTCACCAAAAGCCACATTCTCGCATACAATATCGTCAATTGTGATTCCCTCATATGTATGATCACCAGAAAGAGCATCATCAAGTTCTATTGATTTGTTAGTTAAAGTTTGTGCTACTGCTAATCCTACAACCGAATCATCTGATATATCCGTTGATAATTCAGCTAATGTGCATGCGTTGTGTGAATCCAGATCATGGGCTTGTGGTGCATTTGAGCCGGTTACATCCGCACCATCTGCCACGTTTAACATTGTCAAAACTTGAGCTTTTGTTAATTCAGCAACAACACTATCAGCAGCAGTTACATTACCTAAAATCCGTTCATCAGCTACTACATTTTGCATTTTTGCATAAGTGACAGCATCATCAACAATGACCGTTGCACCGTCGCCTGTACTTGTTACTTCACCTGTATGATTTGGATGTACATAATTATTATACTGTGTATCAAAATATGTTTTCAAAGTTGCTTTGACATTTGACCATGTAAGTTTTTTCAGAACATTGGTTGCTGCCGAATCAATCAAACCGAGTTCATCCGCATCTACAGGTGTTGTTTTTCCAGCTACTCCATGAATTGAACTTGCAACATTAACGGCATCGGTCACATCCGCTACTTCTTCTATACCATTCAATTTTGTATTTTTCGTATCAGTAAAAGCATTTGCCTCTGCTTCGTATAATGTTTTGATTTCGGCTCCTGTTTGATCTGCCGTAGAACCATCTTCAACATTGATAAGAGTCCTCACTTGAGCAGGGGTTAAAGCGGTGGTTACTCCTGCTGTTATTCGACCTACGATAGTCTGTTCGGCAACAGTAAGAGCAGCAGGCGTATCATTAGAATCTGCTTTTAGGATTGTATTAGCATCAAATAGAGCTTTTGTAACTCTTGCATCTATTTGTGTCTGTGCATTAGATGTAAGAGAATTGATATATTGGAATTCAGCGTCGGATACTGTTCCGTCAGCTATTTGTGTCGCTGCGTGTTTGTGGCTTGTGCATGCGTTACCATCTGTTAAATCAGTGTGTTGAGCATTAGTCAAATGATAATAATCATCTGCTGCACCTCCTTGAATACCACCAAGATCATTATGATTAGCAGGACTTGAAACAGGGAAATTAGTTTCGTATGCAGATGCGATTGATAAAATACTTGCAGCACCTTTTAGTATAATCACTTTGGCTGCCAAAATAGCTAATTTATCCACACAATCGGGGATGGTTGACGGCACTGATGCGTTTTCAGCTTCAGATAATGAATAACTACCAGTTCCATATACTGATTTAAGGTCGCCACCGCATCCACAAACATAAATCCAATGAACACCATATTTTGAATTACCAAGTTCGGTTAGATTGGTCCCATTATCATAATAAGTATTATCGATATCAGTATTAAGTGAACTGTCCCATACTCCTGCGGTGTGGTACCACTGTGTTATATTTTCTGAGATAAGTGTTGCACTAATTGACAATTGGTTATTACCTAAATATAATTTACCTGCTGTAGATGATAGTTGTTTATTTGTAAATGATACAACGGCCCCTTCTCCCCATTGTACTCCACGCATAACTAATCGTTCATGTGTGCCTCGGTCATGGTTTGTAATTTGAGCCCCGGAATTAATTATGTGTAGTGCATTTCCGTTTCTAAAAACACGGCCTAAAGTGAATTGTCTGTAAGTCTCTATTGTGGATCGGTCAGTCGTAACTGCAACGGCAGGACTCCCAGCATTATAATTAATATAAATATAATTAACCTGGCCATCTGTTAAAGAAAAGTTCAATGAAGCATCCCAACCAAATGATTTTGTTTCAGCCATCGCAGAATCAGCTATTTTTATGATGCCTGTTCCTGCTGCTATATCGATTTGTCCAGATCCTGAATCGGTTATAGTTCCACCTGTGATAATTCCTGCTGATTTCAAATTCATAAAATCTTGTGCATCATCATATATAGGTGACCCTATGACACTAACAGCTATCTTTGTCATTTCAATACCCGCATTGGAACTGACATCAGCATTGACAATTACACCTGCTGCAATAGCTGTGACGCCATCACCTACGCTGATTACATCACCGCTATGATTAGGATGAGTGTAATTATTCGCACTGACATCAATAGTTGCTAATTTGGTATGATCGGTATCAAGATCAGCATGTGTAGTCGTCCCAATATCAGTTAGTGATGTATGACTTTTTGTTGTAATATTAGCGATATCTGAAGTGGTCTTATCAATTTGTGCCCATGTATAATCATTAATTGAAGCATCGACCACACCGATTCTACCAAATACAGAATCAACAGGAGCTCCACCGGCCGCACCCCATGCTATATCAGTCCCATCAGATTTTAAAACTTGAGTATTTGAGCCAATACCCAATCTAGCAGTATTATTTGATGCATTTCTTACTATTATGTCCCCCCTTGTGGTCATTGGATCAGCAAAACCAGATGCAGCAGGTTTAAATATTGCGTTTCCTGTTCCCGTGTCTTTTGTAAGAACATGCTCATCGGTTGCACCCGCAACGGCTGACAATGCATCAATTGCAGCCTGTGCAGTACTTTGACCAGTTCCTCCTTGAGCAATAGAAAGATCAGTTGTGAGTCCAGATAATTGAGTGATGTCAGAATTTGCACCACTCGCAGCACTACCCGAATGTGGATTCGCTGCTCCTAAATGTGTATCGATTACTGAATGTGCATTTGATCCAATATCAGTTAATGATGTATGTGATTTTGTGGTAATATCAGCTATATCAGATGTGGTTTTATCGATTTGAGCCCATGTATAATCGTTTATAGCAGCTACTACCGCTCCTGTTCTGGTGAATACAGAATCGACTGCACCGCCACCGCCACTTTGGGTTATTTCGGTCCATACCGCAGCAGCAAGAGTATTATCAAGACAAATATAAGCTTTATCTGCTGTAATATCTACCCAAATCGAACATACTTTATACCCGTCACCGGAATCATCATTTGCAGTTGGTGCTATGATTGCTGTTAAGTTGGATTTCAATGCGTCGTATGCCCCGACACCAGTTTTTCGTATAAATCCCTCAGCATCCGAAACATCAGAATCCATCATTGCACCGGCAGCAGCTACATTTGTTGAATCTGTTACATCTGCTAATTCTTCTATTCCTGTTAATTTTGTATTCTTAGCATCGGTAAAAGCGTTTGCTTCTGCTTCATATAAGGTTTTGATTTCGGCACCTGTTTGATCGGCTGTAGATCCATCTTCTACATTCAATATTGTTCTTGTTTGTGCTGCTGTCAGGTCCTCAGGATCTCCGGTTCCTCCGGTCGTTCTCCCCTTTATTGTATCAGTTGCTACATTGGCTAATTTAGCATTCGTAACTGCATCATCAGTAATTACTGTTGCACCGTCACCGGTACTCGTTACTTCGCCTGTATGGTTAGGGTGAGTATAAGCATTAGCGGATGTATCAATAGTAGCCAATTTGGTATGATCGGCATCAAGTTCCGGTCCGGTTACAGTTGTATCAGAATGTGATGCTACTGTATGCGATTCATTATGATGTGCATTTGGTAAAGCTGCATGAGTTGTAATGTCTCCATCTATTTCTGATGAGATTTGAGTATAAGTTTTGTTTCCAGCCGCATCATAAAGAGTCTCTGAAGTGTCAACTCTACTGTTGTCGTTTGTATCATAAACAGCCTTTGTCATATCACCTGAACCAGATGGACTTGCCCATGTCCCATCATCTTTTAGATAGTTACCTAAATTAGTTCCTTTAGGTGTCAGACCATGTCGCAACACACCGAAATCAAGATCAGTATTATCATCAGGTGTTCCAAAATCATCTAATTTTATGAGTGATATATCAGTTATTGTTTTCGCAGTGACACCCAAAAACATTTTATATGTTGCCGATGCCGTATTTTTGGTTGAAGCTGTTGTACTTTCGGCTGCTCTAGTTACGGTTAGTGTATCGGTCGATCTGGCAGTAACTCTACAAATTTCAACATTGGGATCATCCGCTGGGTTTGGGTAATTTGTACTATCATACCAAACAAGATTAAAACTACCATCAACAGCAGGAGCCGGCAGCTTTGCACCATGACCAGCCGAAAGAGCAATAGAAGTAGCACTGGCATCATACCCAATAGATACTGTTACAAAACCAAAGTTCTTAGCAGGGTCCATTTAATATCCCCTACACTATTTACCACTAATCGGTTTTGGTTTTCGTTTTGGTGGCAAATTGATTTTAGTTTCTGGCTTTTCTTCTTTTATAGGTTTCTTTTTATATTCTATTTTCTGTTTAGGTTCAGTTTGTTCAGTGTTTTGATCAGATTTCGATGCAAGCTTATTTTCTTTTGCTTTGGCTTCTTCAATAGCCTCACGTCGTTTCCGACGTCTTGTTTTAAATTTCATGTGAAAAAAACGAAACCGGATATTACCCGGTTTCATATTTGTATCTATGCGATTACACTAGTAACCTGATAGATAGACATGTTCAAACTTGAACTGTTCAAATGCACTGGTGCAACTGCCTGCCTAAATACATCCATTTGGTACATTGTAGCACCAATAGGACCGTCATCCCACTCACGTACTTTTACAGGACCATTGCCCACAACAGCAGGCATCCCGTTTGATGCACCAACGAGAATAGACTTTGCAGTCACATTATCATTGACATATATATCCAATTCCAAGCCTGGAACTTTCGAAGCGGCTCCTGCTGCTTCGGATGGCACATATGCTGCTGTTGTCTCCATAAATTCGTTTTGAAGATATTCAGTATATACCGCAGATGGCATTACTACAAAATCGGCCTTGTATGGTCTAACTCCAACCGCAGCAGTGGCTAGATCAATCAATGGATTTTCTGTGACTGTACTCCATGCTCCACCAGTGCTGCTTGTCTGCGGACTGGTCTCAAATGCTGAAACGATCTTTTTATCAAGTACATTAGCAAGCCGAATACCTGCACTACCTGTCTGTAGTTTCAAAGGATCACCAGCTTTGCTTTTGTATCCTGCCTCATCAGATGATGCAACATAGACCCTATCCTTTTTAAGGTCAAAATCCACATTTGTGAATACAGAACCATCTATATCAGATGTTTGGAATTCGCCAACATCTTCATCAACTGCTGCTGCTGTCATAACAGGGACCGTGGCTACCAATTCAGGCACATCTGTCTGTGCACACAAAGGAAGGAGATTAGTTGCTTCCAATGCTGTAGTTAGCACACCCAATACTATATTTTTTGCATCGAGTGAACCGCTTATATCTGCTGAACTTATAATTCCTGTCATTTTACATCAACCCTACCCATACAGTTCCAACTGCAGCAGAACCAATATCATCGGGGAGTGTTCCAACCACTTCACCGATTGCTCCGTATGCTGCCACTTTTACAGTACCTGCTGCATCTGCCTCGACATTCTGACCAGCATATACAGCAGCAGTCGTTAATACCTCAACTCTACCCCATATTACTGCTTCACCATCTGTCCCGGATACCATATTTTCAATTGCAACTGCGAACTTACCGGTTGATGTATCAACACTGATAAAATACGTACCATTTGCAGAACAATCAATTACCTGTCCTTTTGTTATGTTTTCACCTGGTGTTACTTTAATAACAATTGCTTCGTCACCTTTTATATCAC